>Ga0154525_120_pt1 | contig 97276 bp, 90 predicted proteins | sample RifGroE2_FD_105668 | JGI IMG/M metagenome (GOLD analysis project Ga0154525, IMG submission 105668) | Firmicutes bacterium GWE2_51_13
GTTTTGTGGATAAACCCGCGAATTCCCCACTGTTTTTTTACTGTCTTCCCCACAACATAGCGGATAGTGTGGAAAATGATGTAAAAGCTTGAAAACATCGGCTTTTTGTACTGTGATGAACTATGGATAACCGTGTGGAATCACATCCACTATCCACAGTTATCCACGATTTTCCAAATGTGTATAAATTTTCACCAACTTTCAACTTTCATAAAGATGTGGAAAATTGTGGATAACTCTTCAAAAGTGGCATAAACAGGCACTTATCGAGCGTTTGTTTTGTGGGAAATCCTGTGGTTATTTTTTTTGATGTGGAAATCTCCTAAAAAGTCGATTAGAATGAACCTACACAAAGGGGTTTTATCATGAATGGAGTCGAGTTTTTATTCTCCGATATCTGGTCAAAGACCAAATCAATCATTAAGGATCACGAGAGCATCGGGAAAATCATCTATGATACTTATTTCGACGATTCTAAACTTATTGATCTGAATTCGGACAAAGCGGTGATCGTCGTTCCTACCAACCTTCAAAAGATGGTGCTTTCTCAACGCCTTGATTTAATTAGTCAATCCTTGGAAAAGGTTCTTAATCGTGCCGTTAGTTGCGAAGTCATCATGCAGAACAACCTTAAGAAAATCCAAATCGAAGACAGCAAACCTGAGCCATACAACGATTACCTTGAACAAGACAATGTCTTGCCCTTTTATACCTTCGATAACTTCGTTGTCGGACCTTCCAACAAGGAAGTTCATTCCGCGGCGCTTGCCTGTGCCTACAACCCGGGTAAATTTTACACCCCTTTATTCATTTTTGGGAATTCCGGGCTCGGAAAGACCCATTTGGTCAACGCAATCGGGAATTACATTAAGAAAAACGATCCGGCTAAACGGGTATATTACACTTCCAGCAGCGATTTCGTAAGCAAAGTGGTCAATTCCATTAAGAACAATTCAATCGAAGAATTCAAACGTTCGATGAACGAGTTGGATGTTTTGTTGGTGGATGACATTCAATTCTTAGCCGGAAAAGAGAAGTCGCATGAGATTTTCTTCCATATTTTCAACGAATTGGTCAACAACCGCAAGCAAATCGTACTCACCAGCGACCGGGATCCTTCGGAAATCAAGGGGTTGGAAGAACGGATGGTCAGCCGTTTCTCTTCCGGATTGTCCGTCGGGATCGATTCGCCTGAATTCGAGACATCATTGGCGATTTTGCGGTTTAAAATGGAAAACCAAAGCATGGATGCCGGGATGATCGATGAAGAGGTTTTAAATTATATCGCGACAAACTTCTCAAAAGACGTCAGGAAACTTGAAGGGGCTCTAAATCGATTGATTTTTTACTCCATCAATTTCGGGAATAATGAAAGAATTGACTTTAAAACAGCTTTGGGGGCTTTTAAAGGAAGCAGTAACGTCGATAAGAACGAATTGAACGCGAATAAAATCAAACGGATCGTCGCGGACTACTATGGATTAACACGGCAACAACTGATTTCAAAGAGCCGGACGAAGAATATCGCCAACGCGAGACATATCGCGATGTACCTCTGTCGCAAGACACTGGACCTTCCATTTATCCGGATCGGTGAAGAATTCGGCAAGCGAGACCACTCCACCGTCATGAACGCTTGCATGAAAGTTGAAGAGAATATCAAAAAAGATATCAACTTCAAGCAAGCACTTCTTGAAATAGAGCGACAGTTCACTCAATAGCTTGTTTTTTATCCACATCTTTGCACTTTCCTTCCACATGCAAAAGTGATAAAATAGTATTGTAAATAAAGGGTTTTCGAGCATTTATCCACACTATGAACAGTCTTAATAATTATTATCTTCAGGATAATATAAAAGGAGGAAACCGGTATGAATTTCAGAATTTCAAAACGCGTCTTCTATGGAGCCTTGGCCGCGGTGTCCCGTGCGATCGCCGCGAATTCGCCTCTTCCTTGGTTGACAGGCATCAAGATCGACGTCAAAGAGAACGAAATCTACTTGACCGGTAGCGATTCGGACATATCCATCCAACGTGTCCTGAAGAAAGAAGGCAATGACTTCGTGATGGATATCCGGGAAACCGGATCCATCGTCATCGAAGCGAAGTACATCCTTGAGATTGTCCGAAAGATCGACGCGGACGAAATCGAACTTGAAGTCGTGGACGGACTGTTGACGAAAATCAGCGGACACTCGGCCGAATTCAACATCAACGGTATGAAGGCTTCCGAATATCCCAGTATCGATTTTTCGAAGCCGTCGAAACAATTCGAAATCGATGCGGACGTCTTATTGAAAATCATTACACAGACTGGTTTTGCGACCAGCGACAAAGAAACCAGACCGGTATTGACCGGCGTCAACTTCAAATGCGACGGATCGAAACTGGAATGTGTCGCGACCGATAGTTATCGCTTGGCGAAGAAGACGGTCATTCTCTCGGGTGAGAACCATTTCAACATCACGATCCCCGCAAAGAGTTTAGGCGAAGTCGCAAAGACGATCGAACGCGAAGGGAAAGTCCTTATCTGCGTCTCGGATAAAAAAGCACAGTTCTGGATCGATTCGACGGTTATCCAAACCCGTTTGATCGACGGACTCTATCCGGAAACAGGAAGGTTGATTCCGACCGAATTCTTGTATGAATTGACCTTGGATGCCCGGGATATGCTGAATGCGATTGACCGTGCTTCCTTCATCAAGAGCGAAGGGATTTCCATTATCAAGCTGAGTGCCAGTTCCAATGAAATCATCATCTCCAGTAAATCGCAGGAAGTAGGATCTTCCATGGAAAAACTGGATGTCATCCAATATACCGGAAAACCGCTTGAAATCTCGTTTAGCGGACGTTATGTCTTCGATGCGATCCGTGTTTTGGCGGGTTCGGTCGTGAAAATCGAGTTTAGCGGAGAGATGAAACCGTTCGTCATCCGCAATGTCGACGACGACTCGATTCTGCAGTTGATCTTGCCTGTACGTACCTACTCCTAAGCAGAATTTGCCCCTAACAATAGGGGCTTTTTTGTGGTAAAATAGAAGAGGTAGGAAACGAAAGGAAGGTCGACGCGATGATCAAAATCACAACCGAATTCATCACTCTTGGACAGTTTCTGAAGATGACCGATTGGATCGATTCGGGCGGTCAGGCGAAGATCGCCGTGAAGACATTGAAGATCTTCGTCAACAATGAAAAAGAAGACCGGAGAGGGCGAAAACTTTATCCGGGAGATGAAATCAAAGTCGAAGGGAAAGCCTATCGAATCGATAAATGAGAATCACTTCGCTGACGCTGCGTAACTTTCGCAATTATGCGTCGTGCTCCATCAACCTCAATGAAGGGGTGACGTTGTTTCTTGGAAGCAACGCCCAAGGGAAGACGAATTTGCTGGAAGCGGTCTACCTATTGTCGACGACACGATCCCATCGGGTTTACGAGGAATCCCAATGCATAAAGCGCGGTGAATCGGCTGCGAATCTAGGGGTTCAGGTTGAAGAAGAAGGGGGTCGTTTTATGTTGGGGGCGGTGTTGCATCCTGAGGGGAAATCCTTACTTTATCAGAACCAGCCGTTGAAGAGGACAAGCGAGTTTATCGGGAAGTTGAATGCGGTGATGTTCTCTCCGAGCGATATGGATTTGTTCGAAGCGTCGCCTCGGGAGAGACGTAAATTGATGGATGTGGAGATGGGAAAAATTTCCTTGCCGTATTTGAGTCATTTAAACCGATATCAAAAGGTATTGAAGGAACGTAATGCGTATCTGAAAGAGAAGAGCATCGATCCTTCCTACTTGGAAGTGTTGACCAAACAATGCATCGATACGCAAATCGAGATGATCGAATTGAGATATCGTTTCATCGATGACCTTAACGAGCATCTGCAAGACTATTTCACGAAGATTTCCGCTTCGGACGTCAAAGTCGAAGCCGAATATAAAGCGCCGGTCGAGAGCCGGGAGAATCTTGAACAGCAGTTGACGGAAAAGTTCGCCAAGAGTCTGGAGAGGGACTTGACCTTCAGACAGACACATCTAGGCGTGCATCGCGACGACATCGCGTTTACGATGGAAGGGGTCGCGGTCGAGAACATCGCATCGCAGGGGCAAAAGAGAGTGTTGATCCTTGCGATCAAGTGTTCCTTGATCGCGATGATTGAGAAACGCACCGGGAGAAAACCGGTCGTGCTCTTGGACGACGTGTTGAGCGAATTGGATGCGGTGCGTCGTAAAGCGTTGTTTATGGCGTTGGATCCGACGTTACAGACCTTGATCACCACCACCGACCTCGAAGATGTGAGGGAATGGGTGAGAAGCAAGGCGACGGTCTACGTCGTGGATAACGGAAAGATATTCGAAAGGAGGACTTAACATGAACGAACATGTGGAACATTCCTATACAGCCGACGATATACAAGTGTTGGAAGGGTTGGAAGCGGTACGCAAACGGCCGGGGATGTATATCGGCACGACGTCGCTGAGGGGTCTGCATCATTTGGTTTGGGAAATCGTCGACAATGCGATCGATGAAGCGTTGGCAGGTTGGGCGGATCGGATTTCCGTCCTGGTCGACAAGAATAACATCGTTACGGTCGAGGACAACGGGAGAGGGATGCCGGTAGGGATCCATGAGAAAACCGGGAAGTCGTCGGTCGAGACGATTTTTACCGTGCTTCATGCCGGAGGAAAGTTCGGTGGAGGGGCATACAAAGTTTCCGGAGGGCTCCACGGGGTCGGTGCGTCGGTTGTCAACGCACTTTCGGAGTATTTGGAAGTCTATATCCACCTCAACGGGAAAGTCCATTACATGCGCTTTGAGAACGGCGGGACGGCGGTCGAGGATTTGAAGATCATCGGGGATACCGATAAGCACGGGTCGATCGTACGGTTCAAAGCCGATCCGGCCATTTTCAAGGAGACATTGGATTATGACCACGATACCCTTCGTGATCGTCTGCAGCAACTTGCTTTCCTGAATAAAGGTATCGAAATCATCTTTACGGACGAAAGGGTCGAAACCAATCAAACCGTAACCTATATTTACCGCGGAGGGATCAACGAGTACGTCAAGTTCCTCAATAAAAACAAGGCACCGATCCATACCGAACCGGTTTATGTGGAAGGGGAAGAGGAAGGGATCCAGGTCGAAGTCGCCATGCAGTACAACGACGGCTACGTCCCCAACATCTATTCGTTCTGCAACAACATCAATACCCATGAGGGCGGTACCCATGAAGAGGGATTCCGTCTTGCGTTGACGCGGGTCATCAACAATTACGCCAAAGACAACAACCTGATGAAAAAGGACGAAGAAGGCTTGCTGGGGGAGGACGTACGTGAAGGGTTGACGGCGATCATCTCCGTAAAACACCCGGATCCGCAGTACGAGGGACAGACGAAGACGAAACTCGGCAACGGGGAAGTCCGTAAGATCGTTTCGTCCGTGTTTGCGGACCAATTGGAGCGTTTCCTGCTGGAAAACCCGGTTGAAGCGAAGATTATCTGCGAAAAGTCGATCATCGCCTCAAAGGCCCGGATGGCGGCGAAGAAGGCACGTGAACTGACCCGTCGTAAAGGCGTGTTGGAGGTTTCGAGTCTACCCGGGAAACTGGCGGACTGCGCATGCCGCGACCCTCGCCTCAGTGAAATCTATCTCGTCGAAGGTGATTCCGCCGGAGGTTCGGCGAAAATGGGACGCAGCCGTGAATTCCAGGCGATCCTTCCCTTGCGCGGCAAGGTCATCAACGTCGAGAAAGCCCGATTGCATAAAATCTTCGACAACAATGAAATCCGTTCGATGCTGACGGCGTTTGGCTGCGGGATCGGCGACGAGTTGGATGTCGATAAGCTCCGTTACCACAAAATCATCATCATGACCGACGCCGACGTCGACGGCGCGCATATCCGTACTTTGCTTTTAACGTTTTTCTATCGGTTCTTGAAGACCTTGATCGAAGAAGGGTACATCTACATCGCGCAACCGCCGCTCTATAAAGTCCAAAAAGGGAATCTCGTCCGTTATGCCTACAGCGATAACGAACTCGAGGAAGTGAAGAAGGAAATCGGCGATCGATACAACATCCAACGGTACAAAGGGTTGGGGGAAATGAATCCCGAACAGTTGTGGGAGACCACCATGGATCCCGAAGTACGTACGTTGATCAAGGTATCCGTCGAAAACGCGATGGAAGCCGACATGGTCTTTGACATGCTGATGGGGGACGAAGTCGAGCCGAGGCGCAACTTCATCACCGAGAACGCGCATTTCGTCAAGAATCTGGATATTTAAGGAGGAATGGACATGGAAGAAAACAATACGTTTGACAAAATAAAACATGTGAATATCACCTCCGAGATGAAGACGTCCTTCTTGGACTATGCGATGAGCGTCATCGTTTCACGTGCCTTGCCGGATGTCCGGGATGGACTGAAACCGGTTCACCGCCGGATTCTGTATGCGATGAACGATTTAGGCATGCATAGCGACAAACCGTTTAAGAAATCCGCCCGTATCGTCGGGGAAGTCATCGGTAAGTACCATCCCCACGGCGACGTGGCGGTCTACGATACGATGGTCCGGATGGCCCAGGAGTTTTCATACCGCTACATGTTGGTGGACGGACACGGAAACTTCGGCTCGATCGACGGCGACGGTGCGGCGGCGATGCGTTATACCGAAGCGCGCATGTCGAAGATCGCGATGGAATTGCTGCGGGATATTCAGAAAGATACGATCGATTTCCAAGACAACTATGACGGCGAGGAGCAAGAACCGGTGGTTCTGCCGGCGCGTTTCCCCAACCTGCTTGTCAACGGGGCGACCGGGATCGCGGTCGGGATGGCCACCAACATCCCTCCGCACAATATCGGGGAAGTCATCGATGCGACCATCGCGGTCATGGAGAATCCCGAGATCACCGTCTTGGAATTGATGGAAAATTATATCAGCGGACCGGATTTTCCGACCGGGGCGTATATTTTAGGTCGTGCCGGGATCAAACAAGCGTTTGAAACAGGAAGAGGATCCTTGGTCATCCGCAGTAAGGTGGATGTCGAAGAGCTGCCTAACGGGAAAAAGATGCTGATCGTGACGGAAGTCCCGTATCAGGTAAACAAGGCCATGATGGTCGAGAAGATCGCCCAGCTTGTCCGCGATAAAGCCATCGAAGGCATCACCGATTTGCGTGATGAATCCAACCGCGAGGGGATCCGTGTCGTGATCGAGCTACGCAGGGATGTCCAAACCGAAGTCATCTTGAACCAACTTTACCGAATGACGTCCTTACAGACGACCTTCGGGGTGAATACTCTGGCTCTGGTCAACGGCGCTCCGAAACAATTGGGATTGAAGGCGGTTTTACAGTACTATGTCGACCACCAGGTCGAAGTCATCGTACGTCGTACGAAATACGATTTGGTCAAGGCGAAAGAACGCGCCCATATTTTGGAAGGGTTGCGCATCGCGTTGGATCATATCGATGAAATCATATCGATCATCCGTTCAAGCAAAGACGATACTACGGCTCAGACGAACTTGATGGAGCGGTTTAGTCTCAGCGAGATCCAGGCGAAAGCCATCCTCGAGATGCGTCTGCGCCGGTTGACCGGATTGGAACGACAGAAGGTCGAAGACGAGTACAACGAACTGTTGGTCGTCATCACCGATTTGAACGACATCCTAGCGAACCATTACCGCGTCGTGACGATCATCAAGGAAGAATTGATGGAAATCAGGCGTCGTTTCAATGATCCGCGCCGCAGTGAAATTATCGATGCGGACTTGGATATGCAGGACGAAGACTTGATTCCGGTGGAAGACGTGGTCATTACGATGACGGTCAACGGATACATCAAGCGTACGACCATCGATACCTATCAGACGCAAAACCGCGGAGGGAAGGGCATCAAAGGCATGGCGGTGAACGAGGACGACGTCGTCGACCAGTTCCTTACCATGAGTTCGCATGACTTCCTGATGGTGTTCACCAATTTCGGGAAAGTCTACCGTATGAAGGGATATCGCATCCCGCAGGCCAGCCGGACATCCAAAGGACTGCCGATCGTCAATCTGATCGGATTGGATAAAGAAGAGAAAGTACGTGCGTTGGTTGCGCTGAAGCCTGAAAACACCGGTGCCTATCTGTTCTTTGCGACACTGCAAGGGATCGTCAAGCGCGTTCATGCGTCGGAATTCGAATCGATCCGTCAGTCCGGGAAAATCGCGATCAGCCTGCGTGAAGACGATGAACTCGTCGCGGTCAAGGCGACCAGCGGCGATGACGAAATCATCATCGCGGGAGCCAACGGGAAAGCCGTACGATTCAATGAAAACGATGTCCGACCGATGGGTCGAAACGCAGCCGGTGTCCGCGGATTCAACGTGGACGGAAGCACGGTCGTCGGGATGGCGACCGATAAGGAAGGGTCCTACATTCTTGCGGTGACGCAGAAGGGTTACGGAAAGAAATCCGCATTGGAAGACTACCGTTTGACCAATCGTGGCGCCAAAGGGGTAAAAACCATCCAAATCACGGATAAGAACGGATCGTTGGTCGTCGTGAAGGCCGTCAACGGGGATGAAGACCTGTTGATCGTCACCAATGAAGGGATCATCATCCGGATCAATCTGGAAAAAGTCGGCATCTACGGACGGAATACCCAAGGGGTCAAGCTGATCACCGTCGGGGAAGACAACGGGGTTTCCATGGCGGCCGTCGTGGAGAAGGATGAAGAAGCCGAAACCGTCGAACCGGAAGTCATGGATGAACCGATCGAAGAGATCGCGGAAACCGTCGACGATGCGAACGAAGTCGTAGAAGAGATCGAACAAGAGTAAAGAGGCCCTCGAGCCTCTTTTTTTAGCATTGGATCCAATATCGCTGCATCATTTTCCCATCATTCATCACTTCGTTCTCCAACACCCCGCCTTGCGACATAATCGTACGGGCGGAAGCAAGATTGTCTTGATCGCAAGTGATCAGTACACGATCTAGCTTGAGATCTTTGCATTTCTGCAACGCCAGCCCCAACATTTCCTTGGCATACCCCTTACGACGTTCCGATTTACGGATACTGTAGCCGATATGTCCGCCGAATTGAAACATATACTCATTCAGGGTATGGCGGATGTCGATGATTCCGACGATCTTGCCGTCTTCGATGCGTTGGGCGAAGTAAGTGGTTGCGAGAACGCGGCCAGGTCGCAGCGTTTCGATCTTTTCATTATCCTTGAGCGCACTCAACCACTCTTCAAAAGATGTCGCTTCGGTCAACCCGGCGCTTCCGTGGATTCTTTCATCGTTTGATTTGAACTCGGACTGATAATCCAAAGTCTCTTTCCGTAGAGTTTCATCGATTTCGATTAATTTAAGCATGGTTCCTCCTAAGTCGTTTTAAGACGGTAGTTCTGACGGGTCAGGATGACGTTATAGATGACGATCGTCGTCAAGACGATGGCGCCTCCCACCAAGGAGAGCGGTTTAGGCTGTTCGCCGACCACCAGGAAAACCCAGATGGGGTTGAGGATCGGTTCGATCGTCGCCAGGATGCTTCCGGTGGTCGCGGAAGTATGTTGGATGCCTTTGGAGAAGAGAATGTAGCCGAATCCCAACTGGAACACCCCCATGAACAGGATAACGAGCCAAGGGGTGACGCCATGGGCGAAGAGTTGGGAATCAAGAAAGACGAAGGGAAGTAACAACAAACTCATCACGTTCCCCAAAAACGTCGCATCCATCGGATTGGCGCCGGGGAGTTTATAGGAAAAGAAGACACAGGCGAAGGCGAGCCCGGACAGGATCGCCACGAAATTCCCTAGAGCGTTGCCGCCTTTGAGTTGGTCGAGGAAGAAAAGCGAAACACCGAAGAGCGTACCGACGACGGCCATGATGTCCCGTTTTTTCGGTTTTTCCTTCAAAAAGATCGCGGAGAGAAGGATGATGAATACCGGGGAAGTATACTGAAGGACGATTGCGTTGGCGGCGGTCGTCATTTTATTCGCCATCATGAAGAGGATCGTCGTCAGATTGAGCGCGACCGCGGCCGCAAGGGTGGATTTCGTGAGTTTGAAGCGGAATGACCGGCGATAGAGGCCGATGACGATCGCGGCGATGATTCCACGCAGGGCGGAAATCGTGAGTCCCGACCAAGGGATCAGCTTGGCGCAGACACCGCCGAAACTCCAGAACACGGCGCCAAGGACGATCCAAAGCGGACCGGTAGTTTGTTGTTTTTTCATAGTGACCTCGAGGAACATTTCTATTTTACCACTCAAAAACGAAAAGAGAGAGGGGAATCGGTGGAATTAAGTCCTAAATATTGCGTTCATACAGAAACCTTTTGACCTTGACTGTTTCTTTCCGTACAATGAAAAACAGTACATCAAGGGGTGATCCATTCATGAGACTTCGTAACCGCGTACTGTATTGGGGGACGTTCATCACGTCGGTGATCTATATCGTCTGGCGGACGTTTTTCACCTTGCCTTTCGGCTATGGCAATGTGGCCGTTTTCTTCGGCATTTATTTGCTTGTGGTCGAATTCCTGGGGATGCTGGAATCCGCGAACCATTTCTTGGGGATGGCGCATCCGTTGAAACCTGAGAAACCGATCGTCGACCCGGTATTGTTCCCGAGCGTCGATGTGCTGATCCCGACCTACAACGAACCGGTCGAATTGCTCCGTAAAACACTGATCGGTGCCAAAAACATGGAGTATCCCGACCCGAGTAAAATCCGTATCATTCTGTGCGACGATGGCGTACGGACTGAAATGAAGGCCTTGGCCGAGGAATTAGGTGTGGAATATGCCACGCGGGTCCAACATAAGCATGCGAAGGCGGGAAACCTTAACGAAGCGTTGAAAATCTGTTCATCGGGCTTGGTGGCCGTGTTCGATGCGGACATGATCCCCTTGAATCATTTCTTGATGGAGACTGTCCCGTATTTCTTTCGGGAGGAAAAGGTCGGATTCATCCAAACTCCTCAGGCGTTCTATAACCCCGACCTCTTTCAATATCATCTTTATTCCGAACATCGGATCCCCGATGAACAGGATTACTTCTACCGCGACGTACAGTTGGCGAAGAACAGGGACAACGTGGTTATTTTCGGAGGATCGAACACCTTGCTTTCCCGGAAGGCGTTGGATGATGTCGGCGGGTTTAAGACCGGTGTCATCACGGAAGATTTCGCGACCGGGATGCTGATCCAAAACGAAGGATATCACTGCTACGCAATTGAAAAGGTATGTGCCATCGGATTGGCGCCGACCGATATCAAGAGTTTATTCAAACAGAGGGAACGCTGGGCGAGAGGATGCATCCAAACCGTCCGGATCGTCAATCTCTTGGGGCTAAAAGGATTGAGCGTTCGGCAGAAAATCGGATATCTCTCTTCGATCTGGTATTGGTATGAGCCCTATAAAAGGTTGATCTACATCTTGGCGCCCTTGTTGTTCGCTGCCTTCGACATTCTGGTCGTTCGTACGACATTGCTTGAAGTCTTGGTTTTCTGGTTTCCGATGTATTGGTTCTCCGGCGCCTCATTGAAACGCTTGTCGCGCGGGATTCGTACGACCAAGTGGACCAACATCTATAACACGATACTCTTCCCCTATCTACTTTGGCCGGTGCTTTTGGAGACGTTCGGGATCCGCATGCTGAAGTTTTCGGTCACCAAGAAAGAACGGACGACCCAATCCTTGGGATTTCGGATCAAATGGGCGATTCCCCATGCGATCTTGTTCGGGATTTCCATGGTTGCGATCGCACGCATCATCGAACGGATGTTTCTGGAAAACACCTTAGCCTATAGCGTCATCTTCTTTTGGTTGTTGATCAACGCCTATAACCTGTTGATGTCGGTGTTTTTCATGCTGGGGCGCGAGCCGATGCGCAATTCGGAGAGATTCATCGCGGAAATCGATGTAAAACTATCGACCGACACCCAATGCATCCAAACGAAGACCTCGGACATCAGTGAAGGAGGGTTTTCGATCCGCTCTCCCTATCCTTTCTATTTCGACCCCGAGAAAGGGCTCGATGTACGACTTCAAGAGAAGCGTTGGATTGCGGAAATGAAAGCCAACATCGTCAGCGTGCGGGAAATCGCGGGCGGATGGCAATATGCCTATCGGTTCGTGGATGTATCCCGCCAACAAATGGATCATCTCTACGCGATTCTATACAATCGAGAACCTTCCTTGCCGACGAAACTGCCCGACCATGTCAGCACGTTTGAAGACTTATCGTTGAACGTACAGCGTCGATTCGCGAAGAATACTTCTTTCAACCGCAAACTAGCCAGGATCCGGATCCACGAAACGTTCTTCGACGATACACTGACGAATGTGGAACTTCGGGACTTCAATTATGAATACATGCTTGTCCATGGTACCGACCGACCCAAGATCGAATTGGATTTGGAAGGCGGGTTGGTGCTCAAGGGTGAATTTTCACGCGAACAAGGAAGCATCGGGGCGTTGTATAAGGTGACCAACGCGCAAGAATTACGCGATTTGCCGCAGTTCCAGGCAAAAATCACTTCTTGGATCGCCAAAGAGAAGAAGGCCGAGATTCAACGCAAGAAGAGGGGAGGGCTTGAAGATGAGTTCAATGAAAACGAATATCTCTAGCGCCCTGGTCATATTGGCATCGATGGTATTGTGTAGCTTGCCGATCCATGCGCATGAAAAACAACTGACAAACGTAAGTTTCAAGTACTGGAAACAAGGGACGACGATCAATGCGGCGCAAAATAGCTACTCCTTGTCGACGGTCGGCTTGGAAGATGGTTATTACACGACGACATTGGCCAACGAGAGGGCACGGGATTTTACGGGTGTCGCCGGGATGAAGATCGAACTGAAAGTCGCCGACCAAGAGATTCGTGTCAATTTGATTTTCGGATCCGATACGGCGGTCGTTTTCGAAGACGGTAGCGTGATGATCGCATTGGATGAAGTGACCGGTGAAATCCATCGGTCGGTTGCTGCTTTCGGGACCTTCACGGTGCCGGCATACTTCTCCGGAACCCTTTATTTCCCCTTTGACGCACTGAAATCGAACATCGGTAAGATTGATTATTGGGGATTGACGATCGTTCAAGAAGAAGACACCGTCGTCGGATTCACCTTCGAAACGGTTTCAATACTGGATTTAGAAGATGCGGTTGAATATCAAACATATCTCCAGGACCAGTTTATCTTACCGACATCCGTTCAGATCCCAGTTGTCGGAGAGTCGATCGCGATTTTAAAGGGACCGACAACTGGCGAATATCGCCTCGATTCAACAACCCAGGGTGTAACCATCGAAAAAAATAAGATGACATTGACAACCGAGGCAATCAAAGGGTCGATCGACTATCGCTTCACTTACGATGACGGGAGATTTGTCCGCTTCAGTACGAATGTCGTTCCGTCATGGATCGTGGGTGTCGAAAACCAGGGGATTCCAATCGCACTTCCGGTGAAGAGTATTAATCTAATACAAAGATTCGGTATTTTAGTAGATAACAGTTTTATGCATGGTTTACGGCTTGGAATCGGGATCATCGCCCTGCTTTTCATAGTATTCTATCGATTTATCCGAAGTAAGGAGGGGAACTAGATGCTATTCTCAAGTGTTACGTTCTTACTCTACTTCTTCCCGTTTGTTTTTGTCCTTTATTATCTTTTCTCGTTTTCACGTCCGATTCAAAACGTGATCCTCTTGCTCTTCAGTCTTCTCTTCTATGCCTGGGGGGAACCCATCTTTGTATTGGTGATGATCGGATCCATACTATTCAACTATTTCTGCGGTCTTGGCGTCGGTTCCGCGGATCGAAAGAAAGCAAAAGTCGTACTTATCTTCAATATCCTCGGAAATCTTTTAGTGCTGTTTGTTTTCAAATATCTCAATTTTACTTTGGAAAATCTAGTCGGCGCCGGCTTGGTCCACTTCTCTATCGCCAAAATCGCACTTCCGATCGGGATTTCATTCTTTACCTTCCAAGCGATGTCCTATATCATCGATGTCTATCGCGGGACTTCCCAGGCGTTACGGAATCCGTTCTATCTCGGATTGTATATTTCTTTCTTTCCACAGCTGATTGCCGGCCCGATCGTCCGATACAACACGATTTCCGAGCAGATTCTATACCGTAAGGAGACCTTGCGAAAGTTATCCGTCGGGACGAACCGATTTGTCACCGGATTGGCGAAGAAAGTGGTGATTGCGAATTCCATGGCGATCGTCGCGGACCGGACCTATGCGATGGCGCAAAGCGGATCGATCCCTGCGATGTTGGCCTGGGTCGCGACGATTGCTTATACTTTGCAGATATTCTTTGATTTCTCCGCATATTCCGACATGGCGATCGGACTTGGGCTGATGTTTGGCTTTCAGTTCGATGAAAACTTCAATTATCCCTACATTTCCCGCTCGATCACCGAATTCTGGCGCCGATGGCACATTTCCCTCTCGACGTGGTTCAAAGACTACCTTTATTTCCCTCTGGGGGGTTCCCGCTTAAGGAATCAAGACAAGGTGGTTCGAAATCTCTTCATCGTTTGGTTGGCGACCGGGATCTGGCATGGTGCTTCGTGGACCTTTGTGTTATGGGGGATGTTCAACTTCGCTTTGATTCTCTTTGAACGCTTTTTCGATATCGAAAAGTCGCAGAAATTTCGGTTCCTGCGTCATGTCTATACTCTGTTCGCAATCAACATGGCTTGGATCTTCTTCCGTTCTCCTTCCATTTCCTTTGCGGGGCGCATGATCAGCGCGCTCTTTGGGACGGAAGGGGTCTATAGCCCCACGGCGATGATGTTTATCCGCGAATATTCCTTCGTCTTCATCCTTGCTATCTTCTTCAGTATCCCCATCGCCAAGCGAACCAATACTTTCTTGGTGTCCGATCGTTCGAAATGGGTTCGTTGGTTCTTTGAGTTGGCGTATCCGCTCGCAATGATCGTATTACTGGCGATTTCGTTCGCTTATATCATGAAGGGTAGTTACAATCCCTTCATTTACTTCAATTTCTAAAGGAGGTTGACCATGAAACGCTATTTCACGATGAAGTTATTTTCCGCGGGATTGATTCTAGTCGCATGGTTTACCTTCGCCATCATGAATCTTACGCAAAATGCGGAGGGCTTGTGGAATAAAATCGAAGCGACCGGACATTCTGTGACGGAATTCACCCTATTTCCGGATACTTTCGACGCTTTTGCGAATCAAGATGTCTTTTCCAAAATGAGTTTGATCGAGACGTACGGATTCTTACAGAAATTGATGCTGAAGAATGAAGAAAACAACTTCGAAGTGGTTAAGGACACGGACGGGAAACTTCATTATGCAACTTTCGCCGACGGACCCAACGATGTCAAAGAAATCGTGAACGCCGTTTCTGCGCTAAACCGAGCTTTATTTTCTACAGAATCCAAATTAACGGTTCTCATGCCGCCGGATAAGGTGCTGCAAGGCGTAACGACCTTCGATGAAGCGTTGCCATATTCCTATCATAACGAAACGGCGGATCGATTCCTTGAAGCCATGTTGCTACGCGGAATCAACGCAATCGACTTCCGTGACGCAATTTTGACTTCCGGGATTCCACCGAAGGACATTTTCTTCGATACCGACCATCACTGGACCATCGAATCGAATTTCTGGGCATTCACCCACCTGCTTGAACAACTGAACGAGATCTACGACCTTGATTTAGATCCTGACGGATTCTATACCGACCCTGAGAACTATAATTTCATCACCTACGAAAAGAGTTATCTCGGCTCGATGGGTCGTAAAACCGGGGTGATTTATGCCGGAGCGGACGATTTTACCGTGATTTTCCCTAAATTCGAGACGAAATATCGCTTCGATGCCTTCAACCCCTTGTATGAAGTCCATTCCGAAGGCCGGTTTGAAGATGCATTGATCATCGGATATCCCTTCAACATCCAAAACTTCGAACAAAGCATCAATACCGATAAGTATTTCGCCTATCTTCAAGGTAACCAAAGTATTGTCACCATCAAGAATGAATTGAGCGACGGACCCAGGGTGCTCATCATCAAAGATTCGATGTCCGTCCCCATGACGGCGTTCCTTTCGACGGTTTGTTCGGAAGTTGTGTTGATCGACCCGAGGTTTTATGAGGAGAATATCATCGAGTATGCGATACAAGGGGAATTCGATCATGTCATCGTCTCGATCTATCCCCAAAATCTGACACCTGAGTTTTTCGACTATAACACAAAGTAGGGGAAGGCGGTTTCCATTGACATTGTGGTGGTCGCTCGATAAAATAATCATAGAACGTTGATGGGGAAAAGTACTGCTCTGACGGATCCAGAGACGCGGTGGCTGGTGTGAATCGCGACGGATGAGTAGGAAATCCACCCCGGAGTGAAAGTAATGCTTTCCGGTACCGACCGTTATCAGGCTTGAGAGGAAATGTTTCACGTGAAACATTTCAAAAAGGGTGGCAACACGAGGTATCGTCCCTTAGGGGGATACCTTTTTTATTTCAAAGGAGGAAAAACCATGTTAGACATCAATTTAGTTCGAAAGAATCCGGAAATCGTCCGCGAGAACATCAAAAAGAAGTTCCAGGATGACAAATTACCTTTGGTCGATAAGGTGTTGGAGTTGGATGCGGAATTCAGAAGGGCGAAAACACGCGCGGATGAGCTGCGCGGTCTTCGCAACAGTTTAAGCAAGCAAATCGGGATGCTGATGGGGCAAGGGAAGAAAGCCGAGGCGGAAGAAATCAAGAAACAAGTCGCCGCGATGGCTGCCGAATTGGTTGAAACAGAGGCGAAAGAAGAACCCTTACAGGAAGAAATCCGCAAAATCATGTTGGTTTTACCGAATATCATCGATGAAACGGTCCCTTTAGGCCGAAATGATAGTGAAAACGTCGAAAGATACCGTGTCGGCGAAGCAACGGTCAAAGATTTCGATGTCCCGTACCACATTGAAATCATGGAAGCCCTCAACGGGGTCGATTTGGATAGTGCACGTAAGACATCGGGGAATGGATTCTATTTCCTAATGGGGGATATAGCGCGACTTCATTCTGCAATCTTGTCCTATGCCCGCGATTTCATGATCGACAGAGGGTTCACCTATGTCATCCCTCCGTTCATGATCCGCTCCGAAGTCGTGACCGGTGTCATGAGTTTCACCGAAATGGAAAACATGATGTACAAGATCGAAGGGGAGGATCTCTACCTGATCGGCACCAGCGAACACTCGATGATCGGTAAGTTCATCGACAATATCCTGACCGAAGAGCAATTACCTCAAACCTTAACGAGCTATTCCCCCTGTTTCCGCAAGGAAGTCGGCGCGCATGGCATCGAGGAGAGAGGGGTTTACCGTATCCACCAGTTTGAAAAGCAGGAAATGATCGTCGTATGTAAACCGGAAGAAAGCAAGTACTGGTTTGAAGTTCTCTACAAGAACTCCGTCGATTTCTTCCGTTCATTGGATATCCCCGTACGTGTTTTGGAATGTTGCTCCGGCGACCTTGCCGATCTTAAGAGCAAGTCGGTGGATGTCGAAGCGTGGAGCCCGCGTCAGCAGAAGTATTTCGAGGTCGGATCTTGCTCGAATCTTACCGATGCCCAGGCAAGACGTTTAGGGATCCGTGTCAACGGACCCGACGGGAAATACTTCGCGCACACCCTCAACAACACCGTCGTTGCCCCTCCCCGTATGTTGATCGCATTCCTTGAAAACAACATTTTGGCGGATGGAAGCATCCGCATTCCCGAAGCGTTACGCCCGTATATGGGATTTAAGGATAAAATCGTCAAGAAATAACGTTCCACGTGGAACATCGCTCATGGAAACATGAGCTTTTTTATTGGAAGGGTAATAAATACGAGAATAGAACAGGAATCGACGGATAACGAAGGCGGATTTGAGAAATCACTTGAAGTCAAAGTGAATATCGATATGATAAAGTCATACGGAAATCGTGAGAAACAAGCAAAATGAAGAGTCGCGAACGAATATTGGAGAATTTACGAAAACAAGTCCAAGGGAATCACCATCTCTTGGGCGTGGCGATTGGTTCTGGCTTGACGGCGAAGTATGCCGAAGAAGGTGGAGCGGATTTTTTGCTTGTTTTAAACTCAGGGAAGTTCAGACAACTCGGAAGAAGCTCGTTTGCCGGTTTCATGCCTTACGAAGACAGCAACGGGTTGGTGATGAATTTCGGTAGCCGCGAAATCATGCCGTTGGTCAAATCCATTCCGGTCATCTTCGGACTCAATGCGACGGATCCGTTGATCAATCTGGAAACATACATCGAATATATCCAATTCATGGGGTTTGACGGCATCAATAACTATCCTTCGATGGGATTGATCGACGGAAAATTCAGAGAGGCGCTTGAAGAGAGCGGGATTTCATACCAGAGCGAGATCGAGGCGATTCGAATCGCACATGAAAAGGGCTTGGTTACGATCGCGTTCGTCTTCGATGCCCGACAATCCCGCGAAATGGCCGTAGCGGGCGCGGATGTGATCGTTGCGCATCTCGGGTTTACAAGCGGAGGAATGTTGGGCGCAAAGAAGATTCTATCGCTTCAGAACGCCAAGCAAGAGGTGGATGCGATGTTCGCGGCGTGCGACGCGGTAAGAGGCGACATCATCAAGATGATTTATGGGGGGCCGGTCAAAACCCCCGTGGATGTCCAATACATGTACAAGAACACCTCGGCGATGGGATACATCGGGGGATCGGCGATCGAACGGATCCCGATGGAGAAATCGATTCTCGAATTGACACGGGCGTTTAAAACCACCGGATCGATTGACGAAGACCAACTTATGGTGAAAATGCTGGATGGAATCACGAAACATTACGATTACGTGGATTTCGTCATGCGTTATATCGCAGAGCACTATAGCGAACCGATCTCGTTGGATGATCTGGCGCAAGTCGCACATATTTCGGTCAATCACCTAAGCACCTTATTTAAGAAAGAAATCGGGATCGGGTTCAAGCAATACCTCGTTCAATTCCGGATCTCGAAAGCGATCGAGATCCTCAAGGATCGGGATCTTCCGCTTTTCGAAGTCGCGGAACTCGTCGGTTACAAAGACTACGCCCAATTCAGTAAAATGTTCAAGAAAACAACCGGAGAAAGCCCGAAAGCGCATACACATCTTAAATAAACACAAAACGACAATAAAAAACAACATATACATCGAACATAAAAAACAGTACATTGTGAGTGAGAAGAACAGTACTGTTTTTGCTTAGATGGTCGACTGGAACAAAACCGATCATTTTGGTTCAGTCGAAGAAAGGAAATGCGAAATGAAAACAGTAGCATTAGTAGGGACTTTCGATTCGAAGGGCGTGGAGTATGCCTATGTGAAGAAAATCCTGGAAGATATTGGATTAAAAACCTTCACCATCCACATGGGTGTCTTCCCTCCGATGTTCACTCCGGATGTATCCAACGAAGATGTCGCGAACGCGGTCGGTGTGGATATCCACGACGTCGCATCGAAGAAGGATCGTGCCTGGGCGACCGAAGTCTTATCAAAAGGAATGGAAAAACTGATTCCGCAACTCTACCGCGAAGGGAAATTCGACGGCATCCTGGCTTTCGGGGGTACCGGCGGAACATCGATCGCGACACCTGCGATGCGTGCGCTACCGATCGGAGTTCCCAAAGTCATGGTTTCGACCGTCGCTTCCGGAAACACCTCACAATATGTCGGGACAAGCGACATCGTCATGATGCCTTCGGTCGTCGATGTTTCAGGATTGAACTCGATTTCCACAAAAATCTTCACCAATGCGGCTTTTGCAATCGCCGGCATGTTGTCGTTTGAGAACAAAGCGGTCGTCGAGAAGAAACCTTTGGTCGCAGCGACGATGTTCGGGGTCACGACCCCCTGCATCAACTTCGCCCGTGATTATCTGGAAGCCCGTGGGTATGAAGTCCTCGTATTCCATGCCACAGGAACCGGCGGAAGGTCGATGGAAGACCTGGTAAAAGCCGGGTTCATCGAAGGCGTATTGGATATCACGACCACCGAATGGGCGGATGAAGTCGTCGGAGGCGTATTGTCCGCGGGACCGCAACGCTTGGCGGCGGCAGGAAACATGGGAGTACCCCAAGTCGTGTCCGTCGGCGCGGTCGACATGTGTAACTTCGGTCCGGTCGACACCGTTCCGGCCAAATTCTACAATCGCAAAATCTACAAACATAATCCGACCGTCACGCTGATGCGTACCACGGTTGAAGAAAACGTCGAAATCGCCAACAATATCGCCGAAAAACTCAACGGAGCGAAAGACTACACCGTTTTAATGCTTCCGTTACTTGGCGTTTCGATGATCGACGCGGTCGGCCAGGCGTTCTACGGGCCGGAAGAAGACACCGCCCTATTCGATACGCTACGCAGCAAGATCGACCGCAAGGTCGTACGCTTGGAAGAATACGCGATGCATGTCAACGACAAGGAATTTGCAGAAAAAGCAGCCCAGAATCTCATCGAAATGATGGATCGTAAAAGAGCCAACCGCTAACAAAACTTAGGTTGACAAGGAGGAACAGATGAACACGAAATCAAGACAAGAAATCATGGAAGGATATCGCAAACAGATCTCCGACGGGAAAATCCTGCTCGGAGTCGGCGCAGGGACCGGGATTACGGCCAAAAGCAGCGAAAAAGGCGGAGCGGATATGTTGATCATCTACAATTCCGGCCGTTATAGAATGGCGGGAAGAGGGTCGTTGGCAGGGTTGATGGCTTATGGCGACGCGAACAAGATCGTGGTCGAAATGGCATCCGAAGTCCTGCCGGTTGTCGAACACACGCCCGTCTTGGCAGGGGTTTGCGGAACCGATCCTTTCCGGGTCATGCCGGTATTCTTGAAACAACTCAAGGAAATGGGCTTCAACGGTGTTCAGAACTTTCCGACGGTCGGATTGATCGACGGCGTCTTCCGCCAAAACCTGGAAGAAACCGGCATGGGGTACGGATTGGAAGTCGAAATGATCCGTAAAGCGCATGAATTGGATCTTCTGACGACGCCTTACGTATTCGACCCCGAACAAGCTAAAGCGATGGCGGAAGCCGGTGCGGATATCCTGGTCGCCCACATGGGATTGACGACCAAAGGGGATATCGGCGCACGAACCGCCCTGACACTGAAGGATTGCGTCGTTAAAATCGAAAAAATCATCGAAGCGGGACGTTCGGTCAACCCGGACATCCTCGTCATCGCCCATGGCGGGCCGATCGCGGAACCGGATGATGCCGCGTATATCATCGCCAACACGAAAGGTGTCGACGGTTTCTTCGGTGCATCCAGCATCGAACGTTTCGCCGCTGAAGTCGGCATCAAAACACAGACCGAAGCATTCAAAAAAATAACCAAATAAGGTTCAAAGGGAGAACATCATGACATTCTTAATCGCCGTCGGCATCAGCGTCGGTATTTTAGCCGGCTTATGGGCAGGCGTCAGCGTCACGTATGGGTTAATTACATTCGTCGGTTTCCTTTCCTGGGCGAGTTTCTACGCCGCGGGGGGAAAAACCAAAGGCTTGAAAGATAGTTTGATTCTGAATTTCAGCGGCGTCGTCTGGGGCTTCCTGATCGTCCAAATGGCCGGGATCTTCGGACCGGTCCTCGGAGCGACCATCGGATTGAGCGTCGCGGTCGTCATCGGCGCCGGCGCGATGTGCTGGCAAGCGCATCTGCCGTTGCTGGGATTCATTCCGGGGGCGTTCATCGGTTGTTCGGCGTACTTCGCCACGAATTTCGACTTCAAAGGCACGGTCATCGCGTTGATCGCCGGCGCCGTCCTGGGGTACATCTCCGAACAAGGCGGCATCCGGATCCACAAAGTTTTCGGTAAGAAGTAATCTTGACATCCACTCTTCACAGGGTGGATTTTTTTACGATCGGCTTGATTGTGATATGATAAATCCGAGATTACGGGTAGCATTTCCTTTTTCAATCTTGTATAATACTCATGCTACCGCAATGGAATCCTACGAACCAGGTCAGGGTCGGAAGACAGCAGCCTTAAGAGGCTCTTTCATGTGTGGTAGCTTTTTTCTAAGGGAGGTGAACGTATGCATACACGATTCATGCTTGAGGCCATTAAAGAAGCGAAGAAAGCGGGGGCGATCGACGAGGTTCCGATCGGCGCCGTGGTGGTGAAAGATGGGAAAATCATCGCCAGGGCTCATAATCTGCGTCAGACGCGGCAAATCGCGACGGCGCACGCAGAAATACTTGCGATCGAAAAAGCCTGTAGGAAGCTGAATACGTGGCGTTTGGAAGGGTGTACCTTATATGTCACCTTGGAACCTTGCCCCATGTGCGCCGGTGCGACCATCCTTTCCCGGATCGAAACCGTCGTTTTCGGTGCCTACGATCCCAAAGGCGGAAGTTTCGGAACAAGCGTCGATTTCACCACCATCAAAGCCTTTAATCATCGCCCCGTCATTTTCGCAGGGGTTCTTGAAGAAGAATGCGCGACCCTTTTGAAAGATTTCTTCATCCTCAAACGCAATAAAAATCAAAGCGGTCCGACCGAGAACGACGAACTTTAACTATCCTTCACCCCAAGATTTTGGTATAATGAAAAGGCAAGAAGGGGCTGATTCCATGGCATACAAAGCACTCTATCGGACCTATCGGCCCAACTCTTTCGAGACGGTCATCGGTCAGCAACATATCGTTAAAACCTTACAAAACGCGATCGCGCAGAACAAAATCTCGCACGCGTATTTGTTTTGCGGTCCAAGAGGCACGGGGAAGACCACGGTTGCGAAACTCGTGGCGAAGTCGGTCAACTGCCTGAATCCCGGGAAAGCACCCTGCAACCAGTGTGAACATTGCGCGACGATCCAAGCCGGGATCCATCCGGATGTCATCGAAATCGATGCCGCTTCCAACAACGGGGTCGACGAAATCCGCGAATTGATCGAAAAAGTGAAATACGCGCCGCTACAAGGGCGCTTTAAGGTCTATATCATCGATGAAGTCCATATGCTCTCCCAGGGTGCGTTCAACGCGTTGTTGAAGACCTTGGAAGAACCGCCTTCGCATGTCATTTTCATCCTTGCGACCACGGAACCCCACAAAGTGCTGCCGACGATCATTTCCCGTTGCCAGCGTTATGATTTCGTCCGTGTCGGGAAGCGGGAAATCCAGCACCGGATCGAAGAGGTTTTGAAACTGGAGAAGATCGGATACGAAGACGAAGCGGTCCGTTTGATCTCCCAATTGGCGGATGGCGGCGTCCGTGACGCGCTTTCCATTTTGGAACAATGCATCGCCTATGCGCAGGATGATTTGAAGGCGATCCATGTCAATGAAATCTACGGGATCGCGACCACGCAGGATAAACTGAAGCTGATCGAAGCGGTGTTCGACGAGAATGTCGTCTCTCTGATGGGGGAAATCGATGCGATTCTCCAGAAAAACATCGATATTAAACGACTGACCAACGATTTGATGGAAATCCTGAAGGAAGCCGTCATTTTCCACTATACCAAAGACGATTCGCTCATCAATAAACTGAACCGTGAAGAAGCGGTCGGGTTTTTACGCATCCAACCGAGGATTCTGCTTGGTATGATCGACGATTTGATGGATACGGCGGAAAAATACAGAAGTTCGGCGAATTTGGTGTCGTACTTCGAAATCGGGATGCTGAAACTGATGAACCGGATCAACATGAAACCGACCGAAGGACTTGCACAGCCGAACGCGAGCGTAAAAGAAGCAATGAAACCCGTGATGCAGGCGAAGTTCGAGCCGAAAACGCAAGAAAAACCCAGACCGATCGTGAATCCTGTCGAAGAAACAACGAAACCCGTGGTCGAATCGGTGCGGATCGAGGCGATGAAGCAAGAAATGAAGGAAGAAAAGCCGAAACAAGAAGCACCGGCCTTCGATGGATTGATCCCGTCGGTCATCGACTTCGATTTCCTGTTGCGGCTTTTGGTCAGCGCGGATAAAGACAAACGCAAGTCCGACGAACAATCTTGGGCGAAGATCGACAACTATACGATGGATTTGGTGTGGGCACGCTATGCCAACATGCTTCGGGGGAGCCAGGTCGTCTGCAGCGGGGATGGATACATTCTGGTCAACGTCGTTTACGGCGCGACCGCCAGCGAATTGAACAGCCCCGACCACGAACACATGTTGGCGAAGTTCACCAACGAGATTCTTGGAAAATCCCATAAACTTTTCGCGATTTCGGATGATGAAAAGGTCCGTTTGATCAACTTGTTCATCGAAAAGAAGAAAGAAGGCAGCCTGCCTCAAGGCATTCATATCCTTGCGCCTGTCCTGCATTCCGAAATCAAGGAAAGTAAGCCGATCGAAGAGGAAATCCCCAATTCGCTGTTTTCGCTTTTTGGCGGAGAGATCGATCTTGTCCGGGAGGAGAAGAAATGAATATCCAGCAGTTGATGAAACAAGCCCAATCGATGCAATCCGACATGGAGAAGATCGAACGCGAGCTGAATGAGAAACAAACGACGGTGAAGAATCAAGGACTAGCGATCACGATGAACGGAAAACACGAATTGGTGTCCGTTGCGATCGATCCTTCGCTTCTCACCCCTGAAAATAAGGAAATCATCGAAGATTTAATGCTTTTAAGCATCAATCAAGCCACAAAAGCCATCCAGGACGAGCGTGCCGACAAACTTGGCGCGCTGACCAAGGGATTGAATCTTCCGGGGTTCATGTAATGTATCCCCAATCACTCCAGCAGTTGATCGATAGTTTCCGTAAATTACCCGGGGTAGGTGCACGGACCGCCGAACGATATGCGTTTCAACTGTTGAACATGTCGCGCGACGAAGTGGAAACCTTTGCGAACAGCCTGAAACAAGCGAAAAACAAGCTCCATTCCTGCCGTACTTGCGGAAACATCGCCGATGAAGAGGAATGCGTCATCTGTAAAGACAAACATCGCGACGCGACGACCATCTGCGTCGTCCAACATGTGAAAGATGTCGCCGCGATGGAGAGAACCCGGGAATACCAGGGGGTTTATCATGTCCTGGGCGGGGCGATCTCGACCGTGAAAGGGATTCTGCCCGAAGACTTGAACATCGAATCCTTAATCCGACGGGCAGCGGACGCGAAAGAAATCATCATCGCGACCAACCCGACCTTGGAAGGGGAAACAACTTCCCTCTACTTGGCAAAACGTCTTGAAGGCAAGGTTCCGCTGGTGACCCGTCTGGCCCATGGATTACCGATGGGCGGACATGTCGACTATGCGGACGAACTGACTTTGATCAAAGCGATGGAAGGTCGCAATAAACTCTAGGGAGAAACCATGAAAACAGATATCGAAATCGCACAGTTGAACGTCATGGATCCGATCGATCGAATCGCAAGAAAAGCGAAGGTCGACTCGGATTATTTGGAATACTACGGGAAATACAAGGCGAAAGTGAGTTTGACCTTCCAAGAGAAGGTCGAATCCAACCACAACGGGAAACTGATCCTTGTAACGGCCATCACTCCGACCAAGGCGGGGGAAGGGAAGTCGACCACGACCGTCGGGTTGGTCGACGGCTTATGCGCGATCAATAAACATGCGATCGGCTGCATGCGCGAACCTTCATTGGGACCGGTTTTCGGAATCAAAGGCGGTGCGACCGGTGGCGGATTGGCCCAAGTCGTTCCGATGGATGAAATCAACCTCCATTTTACCGGCGACATGCATGCGATCACGACCGCGAACAACCTCGTTTCCGCGGTTTTGGACAATCACATCTGGCAAGGAAACGAATTAGGCATCGATCCCGAACAGATTTTGTGGAAAAGATGCCTGGATATGAACGATCGGGCTTTACGGAACGTGGAAATCAACGTCGACGATAAGAAATCGCCGTCAAGACGGGAACATTTCCAAATCACCGTTGCTTCGCAGATGATGGCGGTCTTGTGCTTGTCGAAAGACCTGAAGGATTTCCGTAACCGAATCGACAAGACGATCATCGCCTTTACCTATGATAAAAAACCGGTCACGATCTCCGATCTGAAATGCGGAGGATCCGTCACAATCTTGATGAAAGACGCGATCAAGCCCAATCTCGTCCAAACCCTTGAGAAGAACCCGGTATTCATCCATGGCGGACCGTTCGCTAACATCGCCCACGGGGCCAATTCCATCATCGCGACCAAACTCGCCTTGAAATTGGCGGATTATGTCGTCACGGAAGCGGGTTTCGGTTCGGATCTGGGTGCGCAGAAGTTCATGGACATCACTAGTCCCGCCGGGGACATGTTCCCTTCCGCCGTCGTCTTGGTCGCTACGATCCGTGCTCTGAAGATGCACGGGGGACAAGCCTATGAAGACCTCAAACAAGAAAACCTCGAAGCTCTGAACGCAGGCTTGCCCAATCTTGAGAAACATACCGAAATCATCCGCAATTACGGCGTACCCTTGGTCGTCGCATTGAATAAATTCTCCAGCGATAGCGCCGCAGAATTGGCGATGGTCAAAAACTGGTGTTTCGAACGTCAAATACCGTTCGCCCTCAACGAATCCTGGGAACAAGGTTCGGAAGGTGCGAAAACCTTGGCGCACGAAGTCATCCAACTCTGTGAAAAAGCCTCCAACAAGTACCATTCGATCGTCAACGCCAACCAAACCATCCCTGAGAAACTTGAAATCATCACGAAGCAGGTCTATGGTGGCGATCATGTGGTGTTCAGTGAACTCGCCTTGGCCCAACTCAAGCAGATCGAAGAAATCGGCTTGGATAAACTCAATGTCTGCGTCGCGAAGACCCAATCGTCGATCACGGATGATCCGAAGCTCCTGGGTCGACCCACAGGGTTCGACCTGCATGTCCGTGAACTTCAAATCTCCTCAGGCGCCGGATTCATCGTCGCCATCTGCGGTGCGATGATGACCATGCCGGGTCTACCGAAAATCCCTGCCGCGAACAGCATCGACATCGACGACCACGGGAGAATCACCGGTTTATTCTAAGGTTCACATCCTTTTTCCATCATCCAAGCAGAACACAAAATGATACAATAAGACAAAGGAGATTTATCTCAAATGTCCTCGATCGCGTATATCACCGACAAGAACATGATCGAATTCCATCGGATTCACGGGAATACCGAAATGAATTTTTGGCGTCCGACCAGTTCGAAGCGATTCACGGACTTTTTTGAAGGCGATCTTCTTTTTTTCCTGGCCAAAGGAACGGAACATGGGATCCATCGCGAAAAAGGGATCATCGGCTACGGCCGTTATGAAGAAGCGAACATGTTCTCGTTTCGTCAAATGTGGAACCGGTTCAATACGAAAAACGGCTATGCGACATTGAACGAGTTCAAAGAAGCGATCCTGAAAGTATCCAAGACAAAATCGCTCTCGCCCCTCTATCATTGCTTGACTTTGAAGGATGTCGTCTTCTTCCAATCCCCCGTCTATCTCTCTGAAATCGGGATCAGCATCTCGGCCAGCGTCGAAAGCTACATCTACCTTGAAAAAGAAGATCGTAACGCGACCTCGAAGATTCTGACGAAAGCCAACGAAGTCGGGATCGATGCTTGGAGCGCGACGGTCAGCGACCATGCGCCCAACGCGACCGTCTTCGACGACGATTTGATCCGTCAGACGATCCAGGGCATTCTCAACGAAACTTCCGACACCTTCGATACGCATCGCGAGTATGCCCGGGGGCTTCGCATTCTGAAGTCCTACCAGAAAACCCGTAGCGGATCCGAATTCGTGGATGCCCGGAAAGCGGAACTCATCGAACTGGTTGACGGTAAAGTGGAAATCATCCTACCGATGGTCAGCCTCAAAGCCGATCTGATGCGCAAATCGCTCTACTTCATCGGTAAAATAAATCTTCTTCAGGAGAGGTTGAAACGACTTCCCGAAGCGAAACGTCGCCCGATGCATTTCACGATCTTAAGCGACGGCCCCTTACCGCAAGAAACACTCGATCTTTTCACCGTTGCCCCGATTACGATTCAAACCCTGGATAAGGAGAATAACGATGAGTAACTACGAAATGATGGACTACATCCGCTGTGGAAACAGCGGATTAAAATTACCAAGGATGGCCTTGGGTGCATGGTATAGTTTCTCGGAAAACGACGACTATGAAAACATGCGGGCATTGGTGAAAACCGCTTTTGAGAACGGGATCACCTACTTCGATCTTGCGAACAACTACGGACCGCAAGTCGGGGCGGCCGAGATCAACTTCGGGAAGATCCTGAAACAGGACTTCGCAGGACGTAGAAACGAACTCCTCATCGCCACCAAAGCCGGCCACAAGATGTGGGAAGGTCCCTACGGGGACGGCGGAAGCCGTAAGTATTTATTGTCGAGCCTGGAAGAAAGTCTGAAACGGCTCGACATCGACTACATCGACATCTTCTACCATCATCGCTATGATCCCGAGACACCGATAATGGAAACGATGCTTGCGTTGAAAACCATGGTCGACAGCGGGAAAGTTCTCTATGCGGGGATCTCGAAATATCCTCTCTCAGCGGTGAAAGAAGCGCTTCAGATCGCCAAGGAGATTCGCCTGCCACTGATCGTCGGACAATACAAAGTGTCCATGCTTGTCCAAGATGTTTTTGAGAACGGCGTCTACGATGAACTAAGAAACAACGGCATCGGAATCAGTGCGTTCAGCTCGTTATCGATGGGTCTCTTGACGGATAAGTACCTGCATGGGATTCCCGAGGGTTCGCGTATGGATAAAGACAGCCGCTTTCTGAAGAAAGAAAGCTTGACGCCCCAGCTGATCGAAGCGCTCAACAAGCTCGATGTCATCGCAAAGCGCAGGCAACAAACCCTTGCCCAACTCGCCTTGACATGGGTTCTCTCCAAGGACGTGGAATGCATCATCCTTGGCGCAAGCAAGCCGTCGCAGATCCTGGACAATCTTAAAGCCATCCGCAGTCCTCGCCTCACCCCGGAAGAGCTGACGGAAATCGAAGGAATCCTTTCCGAACTTTAATCAATACAGAGCGTACAACACTAACAACCACCCTTGATTCAGATGATAAAACATCCAAAAAGGGTGGTTTTTCTACGGAAAACGCGCTTTTTACCTTATTTTGAGTGAAATGACCTTTCATTGAATTTCAAATCATGGTATATTCAATACAAAGAACACGATATTTAATAAACATATGAGCGAAAATCGCTCGGAGGATTCCTTATGGCTAAACCTGTGATTCAATTGGTCGTTTCAGAGGAAGAATTTGCGTTTTTAACCGGTAAAGCACGCAATAAACGGATGACGATCCAAACCTATGTGAAATCCAGGATCTTGGATGACACCGACTTTGTCCAGTCATACAAGGAAATGGTGAACCGGGTCGAAAAACTGAAGTCCGGATCGGTATTCAATGTGAAAGCATTGTTGGGGACGGATTGGGTCAATCTCAATAAAGGGACCAGACTTTCCCTCGGGAAAGCGTTCTTGACCTATGTGGAAGCGAATCCGGGGACATGTGAAGTCTTATTGATGGATAAGGACGGATCAGGGACGCAGTGGTATAAAAAAGCGTGAGTTTCCTCACGCCGTCGCCCGTTGCATCTTACTGATGGAAGGGCGATAGGGAATGTTTTCGAGTTCAAGGATTTCCATGAATCGCCGATAACCTGCGACCGGATCCCCTTTGACTTCGAATTCCAATTCATAATCCGTGATTACACGATAGAAGTTTTGGTCAAAACAGAGCTCACCCAACGGTTCATCGACGGTCGATCGAACCGTTTTTACGTTTCCAACCACGATCAACTCTTCGCTTACCCCGATTTCTTCGAACAATCTTCGAAACTCGTCGCGCCGGAACACGTTCGCGTCGAATTCTTCAAGGTCGACATCATATTCCATGACCCCTTGATCCACCTTATGTTTCACGGTCGCCACGATCGAGTCGTCGCTCACACGGATCCGGCATGCCATCTTCAACGCCTTGAGTGTACGATCAACCGTGTCGAAATAGGTGTTGGTCTGCGTCACTGTTTTAAGCACAGGAAAATGTTTCAGTAGGCGTTCGAATTGATCACGGGTGACCAAGGTCTTGTATTCGATTTCCGTATTTGTCCGCATCATACCATTCCCTTCGGCTTCATGATACAATAACGAGAGAGCAAAAGGAAGAAACAAGATGAGACGATTCACCATTGAAACACGCGGCGACGACTATTCACGCCGTCTACAGGAAGAAATCAGCGATCGCTTGTGCGGACTCGATTTCGTTTGTGATCCCGATTCCCCCGAATTGGTCATCACGATCGGCGGGGACGGTACGTTTTTACGTGCGATCCACCGTCAGTTCAGCCGGTTGAACGAAGTCGCCTTCGTCGGCATCCATACCGGGACCCTGGGATTCTTCACGGATTACTCCAAAGACGACCTGGAAGAGTTCTATCGCGATGTCTCCACCAAGGAAGCGCAGATCCAGAAAGTCCCGCTCATGAAAATCACGACCTACAACGGCACCAAGTTGAACGACTATTTCGCCGTCAACGAGATGCGGGTGGAGAACGTGAAACAAACCCAACTCATCGATGTGCGGATCGACAATGAATTCTTCGAGACGTTCCGCGGGACGGGCATGTGTGTCAGCTCCCAGGCGGGAAGCACCGCCTATAACCGCTCGGCCGGCGGCGCGATCCTCCATGAAGGATTGGATTTCCTTCAGTTGACGGAAATCACGGGGATCCATCACCAAGCCTATCGTTCCCTGGGGTCACCGTTGATCATCAAAAAAGACGGGGTGATCCGTCTTGAGAGTCATGATTTCGAGAAAGCGATCTTGTGTTACGACCATCTCTATACGGAAATGATCGGGGTCAAAGCCATCGAGTGCAGAGCGTGCACGAAATCGATCCGCTTCGCCCACTATAAGAAAATCCCGTACTTACAACGCTTAAAGAGTCTGTTCTAGCCGAAGGATCAATGAATCCTTCGGTTTTTATTTTCATTACTCATATGGAAGATGATCGCCAAGGGCAACATATACGACAGTAACGAGGACCCACCGGAAGAAATCAGAGGAAGCGTGATCCCGGTGATCGGCAACAATCCGACGATCATCCCCATGTTTTGGATTTGCTGATAAAAGATCATCCCCAGAATGCCTGCGACCATGTATCGCTCGCGCGGTTCCTTATATTGAAGGGCGATGCTTGCGAGCTTAAGGTCTAAAGCCAAACTCAAGAAGAGAACGAAGGAAGTACCGATGAATCCGAAATCCTGTCCGATGACGGCGAAGATGAAGTCGTTCTGGGGTTCGAGGATCGTGACGAGTTTCGTGGCCAACCCATGTCCGAACCAACCTCCCGACCCGATCGCCAACATCCCCTGATACAACTGCAATCCGAAAGATGAAATATAGCGTTCGGTCTGTAGCCAACCGTAGAAACGATTCAACTTGTACGCATCGCCGAGAATCTTCGCTAAAACATCGGGATAGGTATAGAAAAGGAAAACAAGTCCCGCCAATCCGCCGATCAAACCCAAGGTGCCAAGCCACACCCATTCGCGGCGGACGCCGCTTACCGCCAACATCGCCAAGATCCCGATGACGATGATGATGGGGATGCCGGTGTCCGGTTGTAGGAAAATCAAGAGTAAGGCGGGGAAGGCGAAAATCGCGATCTTGTAGAACAACTTCAAATCACTTGAGAAACTCATTTCGGTTTTCAATTGGTTATGCGAATGAACGACGTTGGCGGTCATGATGATCAAGACGATTTTCATGAATTCACTGGGTTGGAACGTCCCGATCCCCGGGAAGTTAAACCAAGCGCGGGTTCCGCTGATCGGGCTGATAAACGGAAGGTTGATGAAGCGATCCAATAAAAGGATGACAAGCAACCCGAGAAGGATCCAATAGAAGACGCGGATTCCGGTGAAGAGCCGGTCGATTCCGAAGAAAATCAAGAAAACCAGGAATGAATACCCGATGACGTACCAAACGACCTGTTTCGCCAAGAGTTCGACGCCGTCTTTCCATTGAGGTAAAAGCGGAAGAGCTCCATAGATCGCGACCAGACTGGAAAGCGTCAATAAAAACAAAATCACCACGAGGCCGCGGTCGATGTGGAATTTCTTTTTGGCATGCGTTAGCGAGGATTTTGTCAAAGTGATCTCCTTGAAGGTCGCTTGGTCGACTTTCATTGAACAAGAACCATAGTAATGTTATCATAGGAAGCGAGGTGATGTCATGAGAAGATGGTATACGCTCATTGAAATCCTACAATTCCCTCTTCAGGTTCTTTTCCTGGCGATGGTGTTCATGGGATTGAGCGGCGTCATCCTGAATCCGAATTTTAACACAATTTTCAACATCAACAATGCCTTGGTGATTCAAATCGCTGAAATGTTCCGCTATTTCGGCGGATTCATCATCATGAACTTCCCGATGTTGATTTTGATCAAAGCCCTGGCGAAACGCTATGACGATTCCGTCGTCGTATTCACCGGGATTTTGGGATATGTCATGTTTCACGTCGTCACGATGTTCTTCGCGCCGACCAACCTTCCTTCCCAAGCCTATTATGCACTTCTCGGAATCCAGGTCGACGCTTCCACGTTGATGGATTCGACGACGAGCGGCATCCTGACCCCGCTTCAAACCGGAGTCGTCGGCTTGGTCATCGTTTTGTCGATTACGCGATGGTCTTATCATAGCTCCCGCAACCGGTTCACTTACGGGGCTCTGGGTTTCATCGACCGTAACGTCCAAGCGGCCATCAACACCGTTTTCTTCAGTATGCTCGCAGGCGCAATCATCGCTTTCTTCTGGCCGTGGTTCATCCGCGGTAGCGTTTCGATGTTCACCTTCTTATCGGAAGATCTCAATAATCCGATCAATCTCTTTATCTACGGAATCCTCGACCGACTGTATGCGGTCTTAAACATGAGCGGTCTACTGCGCGGTCTGTTCTGGTTCACCGGATTGGGCGGAACGTGGATCAATCCCTTCGGCCAGACGTTTCTGGGCGACATCAACGTCTGGATTTCGCAAACATCCTATTCCATCTTCGGTCTGGGTGCCGGTCGCTTGATCACCCCGTACTTCGTACTTAATATCTTCGCGGTTCCTGCGATGTTGGCGGGGATCTATGGTGTGTACACCGATAAAATGGAACGTCGCCGTTACCGACTCTTCTTCATCCTCGCCGGTCTGGTCTCCGCCATTTCCGGAACCTTGCTTCCTTTGGAAATCTTCCTTCTGGTTAGCGCCCCGCTCTTATTTTTCTTCCATCTCCTGATGACCGGATCGATCTTCGCCCTCTTCGAGGCGTTGAATGTCTATCTTGGCTATACCTTTAGCGGAAATCCGCTGACCGCCACGCCGGGATCCATCATCGACATGATCGTCTATTGGCGAAACGTCGACTTGATGAAATCCTTACTGATCATTGTCCTTGTCGGGTCGATCACCGGGTTGCTTTATCTGGCCGCGACGACCTATTATTTCCGTAAAGGCGCCGTGAATTTGGTGGACGTCAACGAGCTTGAACATCGTCTGGGTGCTTTCTTGGCGAGTGTCGGCGGGATCGACAACATCCGGATGATCCACGCGGCACCGACCAAACTGACCGTCCAAGTCTATGACCGCTCCGTTATCGACTTCTCGAAAATCCATCACTACGATGTCAGCCGGATCGTGGAAACACGTGCCGGATATTCCTTGTCCTATGGCGCTCCTAGCCATATGTTGTGGGAAGAAGTCATGAAGTTGAAGAAACAATTGCCGATCGTTGAAACAAAGTCCGCCTAGGACTTTTTTCGACTCAACTCATCCATCGTTCTTGACATCGGATTGCGAAAAAGAAGAGAGGAAAGGCAAGTTCGACGGTATAATGGATAGAGGGATGGAAACATCGATCTTTGGATGACATGGTAAGGTTTGTTACCTGTAAGTCACAAACTTTAGGGAATTCGATTCAAGTTGGAACGTTTGAATGGATAAAAGCAAGTAAAGGGAGAAATTATGGCGAACATCTATGAAGAATCACTTAAGAAACATGAAGAGTGGCGTGGGAAAATCGCCACGGAATTAAAGGCGCCGATCACAAACAATGCCGAGTTAAGTCTGGCGTATACGCCGGGTGTAGCGAAACCTTGTCTAGCGATCGCCGAGAATCCGCAAGACGTCTATAAATACACGTGGAAAGGCAACACCGTCGCCGTCGTCACAGATGGAACGGCGGTCTTAGGCTTGGGCGATATCGGACCCAAGGCCAGTCTACCGGTCATGGAAGGGAAATGCGCCTTGTTTAAGGCGTTCGCAGGGGTCGATGCGATTCCGATCGCCTTGGACACCAAGGATCCCAAAGAAATCATCGCCATCTGTAAAGCCATCGCACCCGGATTCGGCGGGATCAATCTCGAAGATATCTCCGCCCCTCGCTGTGTCGAAATCGAGCGGACATTGATCCGTGAATTGGATATCCCGGTCTTCCACGATGACCAGCACGGCACGGCGATCGTTGTAGCAGCCGGCTTGATCAACGCCTTGAAACTCGTGAAGAAAGACTTCAACGAAGTCAAAGCGGTGGTTTCGGGTGCCGGAGCGGCGGGGAGTTCGATCATCCGCATGCTTCATCGTCTGGGCGTCAAAGAAATCGTCGCCTTCAATAAAGACGGGGTCCTGCATCGCGACCAGTTCGATTCCTATGATTTTCTGACCCGGGAACTTCTCGACATCGTGAATCCGAACAACGACCATCATACCTTGGCGCAAGCCTTGGTCGATGCGGATGTGTTCGTCGGGGTTTCAGCACCGCGCTTGGTGACTTCCGCCATGGTATCGACCATGAAGAAAGACGCCATCGTCTTCGCCATGGCGAACCCCGAACCCGAAATCACCTATGACGAAGCGATCGCCGGGGGAGCGACCGTCGTCGGAACGGGACGTTCGGATTATCCGAACCAAGTCAATAACGTGTTGGCATTCCCCGGACTTTTCCGCGGCGCCTTGGATTGCCAGGCAAGCAAGATCACCGAAGAAATGAAGATGGCGGCGGCGGTCGGCCTGGCTTCATTGATTCGCGATGATCAACTTAGACCCGACTATGTCATCCCTTCCGCCTTTGATCCACGCGTCGCATCGACCGTGGCGGCCGAAGTCATGAAATCCGCGATCCAATCCAAGATCGCCCGCAAACCATAACCGAGGACAGTATGGACGAAACCCTTCGCATCCTGAACCTGGAAAACGAAAGACAACGTGAATCGCTGCGTTCTTTTCTGTCGCGTTTTTCCTTCACCTTGGATGAAGTCGATTTCGCCGTCGTCCTGCTCGACCATGGGGAGATCGTCGCATCCTGTTGTAAACAAAGAAACGTGTTGAAGTTCTTCGCGATCGACCCTTTGTATCAAAACCAAGGGCTAAGTCAGAAACTCCTTACTGAAGTCACCTATCGGATGTTCGAAGAAGGGTACGACCATAGTTTCGTTTTTACCCCTCTTTCCAATCGAGGGATATTTAAATCGCTCGGCTATGACGAAGTCGCGACAAGCGATGAAGTGGTTCTGTTGGAGAAAGGACCGGAAACGATCGTGGAATATATCCGTCGGATCGATGAAAGCTACGGACTGAGCGACAAAGAGAACGGTGCGATCGTGATGAACGGGAACCCGTTCACCCTGGGTCATCAATACCTCATCGAAACCGCTGCGAAGTACGTCCAACAACTCCTTATCTTCGTGGTCGAGGAAGAGGCGTCGACGTTTCCGTTTCATGACCGGTTCAGGATGTTTCAAGAAGGGACCAAACACCTAAACAACGTCATCCTTATCCCTTCAGGAAGATACATCATCAGCCAAGCCACCTTCCCCAACTATTTCCTGCGTGACCTTCAGAATTCCTTCGCGATCTACGCGACGCTTGACGTCACGATTTTCGGGAAGTGGTTCAAAAAACTCAACATTACGAAACGCTTCGTCGGGGAAGAACCCCTGGATCCGATGACCAACCAATACAATGAAACGATGAAGAAGATTCTGCCCGATTATGGGATCGAACTCGTGGTCATCCCGCGAGTATCCAATGAACAAGGGATCATCAGCGCCTCGATCGTTCGTCGGCTTCTTAAAGAAGACAAGTGGGATGAAGCGAAGAAATATGTCCCTTCTTCAACATTTGAATATCTAAGAAACGCGAATGAAGTCATCGCCGAGTTGAAGAAACATGACCGAAAGCACTAACGTACTATCCGACCGTGAAGAGAGAGCGTCGTTTCAACGTCGTCTCCTTGAACGTTACGGACATTCATTGGTCGTGGTTCGGGCGAATTACCCGGGGAATCAAAAACACACGCCGGATACGTTCTATGTCGTGGAGACGATGAAAAAGTACCTCCGCTCTTCTTCTAACGTTCTCCATGAAACATCGACGACAACGTCGGAGGGAAGGGTGGGTTACTTGATCCTCGACGAAGATCCGATGTCTCTAAAACGGCGGATGGTCGATCTGGAAGAGAGCCATCCTTTCGGACGACTGGTCGACATCGACGTATTGACCCTGACCAAGGCCTATCATCGCAGCGACCTAGGTAAGGGAATGCGGAAGTGTTTCCTTTGCGAAGAGATTGCACAGGTCTGCGTTCGATCCCAAAGGCATCCCCTTCATGAACTGTTCGCATTCTACCATCGGTCGGTTCTGGAGTATGTCGAAACGAATCCGCGTGAGATGTTTCGCTACGCGCTGCTCGCGGAACTCAGCTGTTCGCCGAAGTTCGGCTTGGTGACCCCGTTCACTTCCGGATCGCACGACGATATGGATGCACGGATGTTCATCGCAAGCATCGACGCCCTCTCTCCGTTCATCGAAGATGTCGTCGGGTTGGAAACCGACGACCCGCTTCTCTTTTCGAAACTGCGCACGATCGGCCGTTCCATGGAAGAAGCGATGTTTCGCGCGACCCATGGGAAAAACACCCATAAAGGGGCGATCTTCCTCTTCTTGATTCTAATCACGGCCCTTCGGATCAACCCGGATCGAAGCACCTTGAATCAGACGATTCGAACGTTGACCGAGCCGGTCAAGGAAGATTTCAGCGATGAAATACAACCGACAACCGTCGGGTTGCGCTGGCATCGATCCCATGGCATCGGCGGGATAAGAGGCTTGGTGGTGGATGGGATGAACCCCGTACTCGACGACTACCTGCCGTTTTTCACGGATGAAATGAAGCGGACACAGGATATGAACCGTGCCATGGTGAAGACGTTGTTGCATATCATGAGTACGCTTCAAGACACGACGGTGCTGAAACGTGGCGGATTGGATGGATTAAGCTGGTATCAGAAACAAGCATCTAAGCACATCGACCAAGACAAAGAGGCATGGCAAACATTCAGCGAGGAGTGCATCTCACGCAAGTTAAGCGGCGGGGGAAGCGCGGATGTCTTGGCCATCGTGATCTATCTCTACTTAGCGCTATCCAAGGAGGGAAACCTATGAAAATCGAAAAGCCCGCACAAGCCGGGACACTGGAGTCCAACGACATCTATGTCCAGATTCTACCCAATCCGAAAGAAGAGATCGAAATCCGTTTGAAAAGCGTGGTCATGCTTCAATTCGGGAAACAAATCCGACAGGTTGCGATGCAAACCCTGAATGAAAAAGGAATCACTTCCTGTATTTTGAACTTGGAAGATAAGGGTGCGTTGGATTATACGATCAAAGCGCGGATCGAAAGTGCGGTTGAAAGAAGTCTATGTTGAGGCGCAGCGCACTGTTCATGCCGGGAAACAACCCGGCCATGTTGCTCTCGGCACCGATTTTGGGAAGTGATTGCATCATTTTCGACCTGGAAGACAGCGTTTCTCTTAATCAAAAAGATAGTGCCCGCTTATTGGTGAAGCATGCGATCGAGACCCTGGATTTCGGAAGTGTGGAAGTGGTCGTACGGATCAACCCCGTTTCATCCCAAGGATGGAAACAGGATCTGCGTGAAATCGTTCCTGTATATCCCGATGCAATCATGATCCCTAAAGCATGCAAGGAAGACGTGGAAGAGATCGAACGCTTCATTCTCGAAATCGAAGAAGAGAAACAGCTCACCAAGAAAGTGAAACTGATGATCATCGTCGAAACCGCCTATGGAATCGAAACGATCGTCGAAACGTTGAGATGTAGCCGACGCATCGAATGTGTTCTCTTGGGGGCGGAAGACTTGACGACCGATTTGGGGATCAAACGCACCAAAGAAGGCTATGAAATCGACTATGCGAGAGCTAAGGTCGCCATGGCGGCCCGCGCGTTCTCAGTCCAGGCGATGGATACGCCGTTTACCGATGTGGAAGACACTGAAGGGCTTGTGAAGGACACCCTCCACGCGAAATCCTTGGGATTCAGTGCGAAAGCATGCATCCATCCAAACCAAATCGATGCCATCCATGCCGTATTCGATCCGACGCAAAGCGAAATCGATTCGGCGATCGAGATCCTTGAAGAAAGAGATCGGGCATTATCATCGGGATTGGGGGTTTTCTCGATTCACGGGAAAATGATCGACCTCCCGGTGATCCAACGTGCCCAAAACATCGTCGACCTGGCACGAAAGACGGGGAAACTAAAATGAAGAACGCACTCGGGAGGGATGTCCCCGGACATCCCTATCTTGGCTTACAACCAATCGAAAGAATCGAATATAAACAAATAAAGTCTCTAAAAGAAGATCGAAAAGATAAAGTCCATTACGACCTTGAATCCTTCATCAAGACCTTGCCTCTAGAAGACAAAATGACCCTTTCCTTCCACCACCATTTACGCAACGGCGACTTCGTGATGAATCAGGTCATGGCGGAAGTGGCGAAATCGGGCGTCAAGAATCTCACGATCTGCGCCAGTTCGATTTTCCCCACCCACGCACCGTTGGTTTCTCTCATCGAACAGAAAACCATCACAAAAATCATCGCGAGTTATATCTCCGGTCCCGTCGCGGATGCGATCAGCGAAGGTAAACTGGAGGATGTTTGTCTACTTCAGACCCATGGCTATCGCGCCACAAGCATCATGAGCGATGAAACCTCGATCGACATCGCCTTCATCGCCGCCCCCGCCTGCAGTCCTGAAGGAAACATCACAGGAAGCATGGGGCCTTCGGGTTGCGGCGTATTGGGCTATGCGATCGCGGATGCCTGGTATGCGAAACGCGTCGTCGCCGTCACCGACTTCCTCGTCGACGTCCTCGTCCCGGAAATCCCGGCGTGTTGCGTTGACGACGTGGTGAAAGTCGATCGGATCGGAGACCCCGACGGTATCGTCAGCGGTACGACGAAGATCACACGGGATCCGGTCGGACTCCGTATCGCGAAGTCGACGGCCGAACTCATGAAGGCGACGGGATTATTGAAGAACGGATTCACGTTTCAAACCGGAGCCGGAGGGATTTCATTGGCGGTCGCCAAAGAAATCCATGCGCTTTGTCTCAATGAAAACATCAAAGGGAAATTCGCCAGCGGCGGCATCACGTCATATCTGGTAAAAATGTTGGAGGACGGGGTGTTCGAAGAACTTTACGACGTCCAGTGTTTCGAATTGGATGCGGTCGAGTCGATCAAACGCAATCCCAACCATCACAAGATGTCGGCGGCGAAGTATGCGGATATCCACGACCCCGACAACATCGTGAACCAACTGGATTTCGTCATCCTCGGGGCGACCGAGATCGACCTTGATTTCAATGTCAACGTCACGACCGGAAGCGACGGAAGGATCATGGGGGGAAGCGGGGGGCACGCGGATACGGCCTACGGGGCGAAATTCGCCATCATCGTCTCCAAACTCGTCAGTTCAAGGATCTCGGTCGTCGTCGACCAAGTCACGACCATCACGACCCCCGGGGGAACCGTGGATGTCTTGGTCACCGACCGGGGGATCGCGATCCATCCCCGCCATCAAGCGTTGATCGACCACCTCAAAGCCACGACGAATCTCCCCATCGTCGAGATCCAAACCCTCTACCAACGGGCATTGGCACTGACCGGAATTCCGGAGAAAACACAAAACCTTGGGAGAATCGTCGCCTTAAGTCAATATCGTGACGGTACGATTCTCGATGTCATCCGTCAAATCGATACGGCAGAATAAACTGAAACTCCGTTCCGTCAAGGATACGGAGTTTTATTACAAGAGGGACGTCAGATTTTGGTATAATAAGGGGCAAGAGGTGTTTGAATGGAAAAGCTAAGCCCGATGATGAAACAGTATCAAGAAGTCAAAGAGAAATACCAAGACGCGTTGGTGATGTTTCGCCTGGGCGATTTTTATGAGTTGTTTTTCGATGACGCGAAGATCGCATCCCTTGAATTGGATCTCGTGTTGACCGGTCGTCCTGCCGGAGAGAGCGGACGGGCTCCGATGTGCGGCGTCCCTCACCATGCGATCGCCGGCTATGTCCAGAAATTGGTCGACAACGGACACAAGGTCGCCATCGTCGAACAAATGGAAGACCCTTCGGTCGCCGTCGGCTTGGTGAAGCGGGATGTGGTCAAGGTCGTGACCCCCGGAACCATCCTGGATGAAGTCAGCGACGATAAGAACAGTGTCCGCATCGCGTCGCTCTCCGTTTTCGCAGGGAAGATGTTCTTGGTGTTCTGTGAATTGGCCGGAGGGGAAACCCAGGTTCTCATCTTCGATGCGAAAGTCTCCCTCCTGAAGCAACATATCCTGAAATTCAATATACGGGAGTTGGTCCTGCCGTCCGATTTCCCGGAAAATACATTACTGCGCTTGCGTGACTTTGGGCGTGCGATGATCTCGTTCTGCGACGATGCATCGCTTAGCGATGAGGCGACCCAACGCTTGGGAAACATCGACGACCCCTTGAAACGTTCGACCTATGGTCGTTTACTACGATATCTCGAATCGACGCAACGTCGATCGTTGTTGCACCTGAAACCGGTTCAGGACGACAACCGTCACCAGATTTTGGAAATGGATTACAGTACGCTTCAGAATCTTGAACTCACCCAGTCGTTGCGGACCAACTCGAAAAGCGAGACGTTGTTTCGCTTCCTAGATACCTGTCATACTTCAATGGGATCCCGTCTACTTCGTAACTGGATCGAACAGCCGCTACGCGATAAACCATTGATCACACTGCGCCAAGACCGGATCGCGGTGTTGGTGAAGGACATCCTGCTTCGCGACGGCTTGGCGAACACATTAAAAGGGTGCTACGACTTGGAACGGTTGATCGCGAAGAGTGCGTTCGGGAGTGCGAATCCCCAGGATTGCCTGCGCTTACGAAGGACCCTGAATGCCGTCCCCATCCTTCAAGAAGTTTTAAGAGAACATAAAATCTACACCGCGTTGATTTCGGTCGATGGGTGCGACGATTTACGGAAGACGTTGGAGATCGCGTTGAGCGAGAACCCTCCGGCGTTCTTGAAAGACGGGAACGTCATCCGCGAAGGATACAACCAGGAATTGGATGAACTGAGAACCATCCAGCATTCCGGGAAACAATGGATTCTTGAATTCGAGAACCAAGAGAAAGAACGGACCGGGATCAAGAACCTGAAGGTCGGATACAACCGGGTTTTCGGCTACTACATCGAGATTTCAAAAGGGAATGTCTCCTTCGTCAAAGAAGACTTCGAATACGTACGCAAACAGACCTTGGCGAATGCGGAACGATACATCACGCCTCTCCTCAAAGAAAAGGAAGATGCGATCTTGCATGCGGAAGAACGAGCCCTGCGGTTGGAAACGAGATTGTTTTTGGAGTTGATCGAAGACATCAACGGTCACATCGCGAAAATCCAGCGCATCGGAGCGATGATCAGCGAAGTCGACGTGTTGCTTGCGTTGGCCGAGAAGTCCCAGCAAGCCGGCTATGTCCGGCCGACCTTCCATGACGGGGAGGCGTTGGACATCGTCGAGGGAAGACATCCGATCTTGGAGAAACATACGAAATATGTCTCCAATTCCTGTAAAATCAGCGAAGAAACCCCGATTCTATTAATTACCGGTCCCAATATGGGCGGGAAAAGCACCTACATGCGCCAAGTCGCCCTCAACGTCATTTTGGCGCAGATGGGATGTTGGGTCCCGGCGCAGAAAGCCTCTTTGCCGTTGATCGACAAGATCTTTACCCGCATGGGGGCCAGCGACGATATCCTACAGGGTCAATCGACTTTCATGGTCGAGATGACGGAAGCCAATCTCGCCCTAAGCAACGCGACCAAGCAGTCCATGGTTTTCTTCGATGAGATCGGACGGGGGACGTCCACCTATGACGGGATGGCCTTGGCACAGGCGATCGTCGAGTACATCGCGACCGTGATCGGATGCAAGACCCTGTTCAGCACCCACTACCATGAACTCACCCAGCTCGACCAATCGCTCTCCCAAGTGAAGAACCTCCATGTGGAAGTGCATGAGGAAGGGGACGACGTCCATTTCCTCTATCGTGTCAAACACGGACGATCCGACCGGTCCTATGGCGTCAACGTCGCACGACTGGCGAAATTGCCCGATGCGGTGCTGGTAAGGGCGAAACACCTGCTAAAAGAACTGGAAAGCAAGAAGCGTGTCGTCCAGCAAACCATGGAGATCGTGGAGATGGTCAGGGTTCCCAAACACCTGGAAACCATCGACGAACAATTGAAGCACGTCGATGTGGACAATACGACGCCACTGGAAGCGTTAAGATATTTAAGCGAATGGAAGAAACTCCAAAAATAGAAACGAGGGAAAAGCATGGCGATCATCAAACGACTCGATGAACATCTTACCAATATGATCGCAGCCGGTGAAGTGGTCGAACGTCCGATGGGCGTCGTCAAGGAATTGGTCGAGAATGCGATCGATGCGCATGCGACCTACATTACGATTCGGATCACACAAGGCGGGATCGAAAGCATCGAAGTCGAAGATAACGGCGTCGGGATGGACAGTGCTGATGCGCTTTTGGCTTTTGAGCGTCATTCCACCAGTAAAATCGCCTCCCAGAGCGATCTTTTCGCCTTGCATTCGCTCGGGTTCAGAGGGGAAGCACTGCCTTCCATCGCTTCCGTCAGTAAAACGACGCTCACGACCTCGGACGGGAATGAATCCACATTCGTACAGATCGACTACGGGACACGGACGATGGTTCGTCCCCATGCCTGCGCCCGTGGGACCACCCTCCGTGTGGAGAACTTGTTCCGCAAAACGCCGGCACGATTGAAGCATCTCAAAACCGCCCAGTACGAAGGCTCGCTCATCATCGATTTGATCGAGAAGTTCGCACTCTGTTATCCCGAAGTCGCCTTCAAATTGATTAGCGATGAGAAAACCATCCTTGAAACCTCGGGTAACGGTCAATTGATCGACTGCATCGCACGGACGCTGTCCAACCCGGTCGCACGCTTGGCCAGGGAGTTCTCGGCCGCCGATTATGACTTCACGATCGAAGGCGCGCTCATCCTGCCGAGCGAATCCCGTTCCAACAATAAAGGCATCTTCATTTTCATCAACCACCGGATCATCCGTTCCTGGCAAATCCAGAAAGCGATCCTGGAAGCCTATCGTCCTTTCCTCTCCCCCGACCGTTTCCCGATCCTTGTGATGCATATCCGCATGGATAGCTCCTTGGTCGACGTGAACGTCCATCCTTCCAAGTGGGAGATCCGTCTTTCCAAGGAGCAACAGCTCTATTTCCTCATCGTCGACCAATTGTCGGCGTATCTGCGATCCTATATGGCGGCGCCGGCGATCAAACTGACACAGACTCAAGAACGGGTAGTGCAAGACCCGCTCTTCAGCGTCGACCATCCCGACCTTTATCCCCAGAATCCGGTGAACTACGAAGTGCGTGAGGAGAAGATCGAAGCGAGGGATACGGACCTACCCGATCAAGAGTCGCAGAATGCCAACGTTTTTCCGCACTTGGAAGTCCTTTCCCAATTGCATGGCCGCTATATCCTCGCCAGCGCCTCCGACGGGTTGTATATCGTCGACCAACACGCGGCGAAGGAGCGGGTCAACTACGAAAAGTTCCAAGACTTGCTTCTCCATGAAAATGCATCGGTCCAGACCTTGACGGTACCGATCCTGATCGAGACCAAAGCGAGCGTCATCGCCCGCTTCGATGAACTTCAAACCCTCCTTAAGAAACTTGAAATCCATCTCGAACAACTTTCCGGGAACAGCCTTTTAGTCAGAAGTCTTCCGATTTGGCTTCATGACGTGGATGAAACCGCGTTTTTGAAAGACCTGATCGATTCCTTCGAATCCCAACGGACGATCACGCTGGAGAAAGTACGCCAAGACGCCTTGGCCTCTTTGGCCTGCCACGCCTCCGTCCGCTTCAACCAAGCCCTGACCCGTCAAGAGATGGCGAATATCCTGGTCGAACTCTCACGGTGCCGGCAACCCTTCAATTGTCCCCATGGACGTCCGACCTTCCTCAAAATCAGTTCGGAACAATTGTTAAAGGAGTTCGGCCGATGAAAAAAGTGATCGTCATCGCCGGTGCGACAGCGACCGGTAAGTCTTCGTTTGGAATCCGACTCGCCCATGCCTTGAAAACCGAAATCATCTCGGGCGACAGCATCCAAGTCTATCGCGACCTCAACATCGGGTCGGCGAAACTCTCCTATGATGAAATGGAAGGGGTCCTCCACCATTGCATCGATACCCGCGACCTGAGCGAACGCTATAGCGTCTACGACTTCCAACAGGAAGCCCGCGCCGCGATCGCCGACATCCACGACCAAGGGAAAATCCCGATCCTGGTCGGCGGTACGGGCTTGTATCTGAAGGCGGTTCTGTTCGATTATGACTTCACGGAAGAAGAGAACGAAATCCCCGTCAGCGATGAAAGCAATGAAGCGCTCTATGCAAGACTGCTTGAACTCGACCCCGAATCCGCGAAATCCATCCACCCCAACAACCGTAAACGCGTGTTGCGTGCGCTGGAGATTGCGAAGAGCGGGGAACTCAAATCCGAACGTGAAGCAAAACAGTTAAAAAAACCGATCTACGATGTTACCATGGTCGTACTGGATGTACCGCGCGAAATCTTGGACGAACGCATCCAACGACGCGTCCAAACCATGATCGAGAACGGACTGGAAGAAGAAGTACGCCGTTGCTTCGAGTATCCGAAAACCCGGGAGTACCAAAGCTTCCAAGGGATCGGATACAAAGAGTGGAAAGAGTACCTTGAAAACAAGGCGACGATTTCCCAGACAATCGAAGCCATCGTCATCCATACCCGTCAGTTCGCGAAACGTCAACTCACCTGGTTTAAACACCAATGCGAAGCGACTTGGGTGAATGCGTTGGATCCGCTCGCCCTGGACCAACTCGAAAAACAGATTCTCGCCTGGGCGACACAGGAGGAAACACAATGAAGAAAATCGTACTTGCCGGAGGTTGTTTCTGGGGGGTCGAAGAGTATTTCAGAAGACTTAACGGAACCCACGAAACACGTGTCGGATACGCCCAAGGATTCCATGAGAACCCGACATACCACGAAGTCTGTTCAGGCTTCACCAAACATGCGGAAGTCGTCGAAGTGACCTATGATGAAACCGTCCTCGGTCTCCGTCAACTCATCGACCATCTTTTCCGCATCATCGATCCGACCTCCCTCAATAAACAAGGCGGCGACGTCGGGACGCAATACCGGGTCGGCGCCTATCCTGAATCGGAAGAAGAACTGAAATTGATCCGCGACGAAGTGGATGCCCGTCAAAAAGACTATCGCAAACCCTTGGTATTCGAAGTCGAGAAGCTGAAATCCTTCTGGACCGCCGAACAATACCATCAGGAATACCTGGTGAAAAACCCGGGTGGATACTGCCATGTGGACTTCCGCAAGATCAAACCCGAGGAATTGAAGGATAAATACCGCAAATAGGCCTGATTTATCGGATAAGAAGATAATCTATGTAATATAATAGATATATGAATGAATGAAATAAAAAGGATGACAAGGTCATCCTTTTTCGTGGATACTGAATTCCGTCGCGATTCCTTGTGTGCTGTCCGGTCCGACCCAGAGGGTGAATTTCCCGGGTTCGATGACGAAATCCATCTTGGGATCCAAATAACCGAAGCGTTTCGCCGGGATCTCAAACTCGACGGTAACGGTCGATCTTGCCTTTACAAGCACTTTCTCAAACGCGCAAAGTTCCTTGACGGGTCGCGTCACCCGGGCGACCAAGTCGCGATAGTAAACTTGAACGATCTCTTTACCATCCACGTCGGAGGGGTTTTCGATGTCGATCCTGAGATTCAAGGATTCATTCGGTGTGATTGATGGGGTTGAAAGTTTCAGGTTCGAGTAGGTGAAGGTACTGTAACTCAATCCAAACCCGAACGGAAACAAGGGTTCGTCATCCATGTCGTTGTATTTCTTGAAGAGGGGACGACCCGTGTTTTTATGATTATAGTAGAGGGGGATCTGCCCGATGGTTTTCAAGAAGGTCGTGACAAGTTTCCCGCTCGGATTGACGCGTCCCATCAAGATATCGACGATCGCCTCTCCGCAACGCATCCCCGGATGCCAGACACACAAGAGGGCGTCGGACAGTGCGACGGTTTCCGGGATGGCCAGGCTTCGACCGGTGAAAAGCAAGGTGACGATGGGTTTGCCCGTGGAGGCTAGCGCTTCCAGTAATTCAAGTTGCGCCCCAGGCAGGTTCAAGAACGCCCGGTTGTTGTTTTCACCGCTCAGGAAGAAGGGTTCTCCCAGGGCAAGGACGACCAGATCGGAATCATTCGCCAATGCAACGGCTTCGTCGACTTGTTTCTTTTCAGGGTCGATCGCATCGCATCCTTTGTGGTGGGTGAAGCGCAAGCCTTCCTGAAGGAAAGCGTCTTTGATCGAAGTGACCCATTTCGCGCTCGCCTGTCTCCCCCAACTTCCGATGGGGGTATGGTGGTCATCCGCGAACGGACCGATGAGTGCGATCTTCCCGGGATTTTTGAGTGGCAGGACCCGGTCGTTTTTCAAAAGCACAAGGGATTCATGCGCCATTTCCAAAGCCGCTTGGCGCATTTCAGGATTCATGGTGACGTTCTCGGCCAACTCTTCATCGGTATAGGGATGGTCGAACAGACCGAGTTCCTCTTTCACGGAAAGGATCCGGAACACGGCGTCGTCGATCAAGGGGATCAACTCCGGTTTCTCTTTCGCAAGGCTTGGCAGATGATCCAGGTAGACGCCGGAATGCATATCCATGTCCACCCCTGCGCGAAGGGCGACTTCGGCGATGTCTCTCTCATTGTCGGCGAGTCCGTGCGGAATCATTTCCTCGATCGACCCCCAATCGCTGACGACGAACCCTTTAAATCCAAGTTCGCCTTTCAAGATCGTGCGAAGCGTATAGGGGTTGCCGGTCCCGGGTTGAGCCAGGATGTCGTTGAACGAGCTCATGAACGTCAACGCGCCCTCGTCCGCAGCCGCCGCGAAAGGCGGGAGATATGTCGTACGCAAGGAATGTTCTGACATATCGGACGTATTATAGTCCCTTCCGCCTTCCACTCCGCCATATCCGATATAGTGCTTGGCACAGGCGGCGACGATCGGATGACCATTCTCGTTGAGGGATTGATAGCTTCGAACACGGGACTTAGCGATTTGTGATCCAAGAAAGGGATCTTCCCCCGATCCTTCCGCGATTCGTCCCCAACGGGGATCACGCGCGATGTCGACCATCGGGCTGAAGTTCCAACGAATACCGTAAGCAGATGCTTCGATGACCGAGAGGCGCGCGGTCCTTTCGATCAACCCGAGATTCCAACTACAAGCCTCGGCCAACGGGATGGGGTACATCGTGATATGTCCATGGATCACGTCATGTCCGATAAGCACGGGGATTTTCAGCCGTGACTCTTCCATCGTGATCCGTTGGATTTCATTGGCGGTCTTCGCATCCAACACATTCAGGAAAGATCCGATCTTCCCTTCTTTAAGAAGTTGCTTCTCTTTATTTTTATATCTTCCAAACTGGACCATCTGTCCGACTTTTTCATCCAATGTCATTTCCGCCATCAATCGGCGGATGCGCTCGTATTTCTCGTTCATGGGTTCCCCCTTGGACCGATTCAAGGTCCTTCCTTATCATTTTAACAAATCCATCCAAAAGATAAAGAAAGAACGAAAACGATTTCATCAATCATGTGATTAAAAACAATTTCGGCGGATTCTTCTTCATGGAAGAATCCGATCGGTTGCATAGAAGAGAAGACAGGAGGTGGAAAGATGCTTGAAGTCAAAGGAATGTCGAAAACGTATGGGAAACATCTAGCGTTAAGCGATTGCGGATTTACGGTGCAAAAACATGAGATTCTCGGCGTATGCGGAGAGAACGGGAGCGGGAAAACGACGTTGTTTCGCTGTTTGATGGGATTGATCGCGAAAGACGAAGGGGAAATCCGGGTCGGGGGGAAGAAGATCGACGAAGGGGTACGATCGAGTTTCGGGTATCTGCCCGAACAAAGGAGCCTGTATACCGATTTGTCCATCGAAGACACCTTGGTCCATTATGGAAGATTGCGAAACATGGAGCGGGATGCGATCGATCGTCGGATCAGGGAACTTTATGCCTCGTTCGATTTTACGATCGCATTGAAGACGAAAGTCGGAAGTCTTTCCAAAGGCAACCAACAGAAAGTCCAGTTCATGGCTTGTCTGATCCATGATCCCCAGATCGTCATCCTGGATGAACCGTTCACCGGGCTGGACTATGTGAATCTGGAAAAGACACAGTCTTTCTTGATGGACTTGGCGAAAAAGGGGAAATGCATCCTGCTCTCCAGCCATCAGTACGATGAACTCGATGCGATCTGCAATTCACTGCTGATCCTGAAGGAAGGGAAGACGATGGACTACGGAAATCTGGACCGGATGAAAAACGAGGTAGGGAAATGTACGGTCAAGGTCAACTCGCAAGTCCCTGTCCTGCAGCACCTCAAGGAAGACGAAACGGTTGAAATCGTCGGGAATTCCTCAATCATTCAAACACAGACGCCGCAACGGGCGAAGAAACTGATGAATCTGTTGGCGAAAGACGAAGCGATCCGTGATCTTGCGATGGAAAGAATCAAAGTCAAGGAGCTGATCCGGTTGCGGTGTACGCCATGACCGAGCTGATTTTGTTTGGATTGAAACGTCGCTTTTTGAATAAGACGTTCTTGATTTCCCAATTACTCTTGATTTTTTTGCTTGCCAGTCTGATGAATGCGGATAAAATCGCACTCTACTTCGGCTTCACGCCTCCGGGACATCTTCCGCTTTCACTGATGGAAAAAGCGAGCGAGGTCGATGAAGCGTTTGCGAATGCGTATGGCTTCACCCTTCAAGAAAAGGCGACGTTAAGCGTGGTGAAAATCGTCGGGGGATATGAGGTTTTAAACTCGGCGCAACTCGACGGAATTCATCGACTTCAACTTCAAGCCTATCTCACAACCCTTAGTAAGAACGAGTTTCTGGCGCTTCGCAACCCCAGTGTCGCCGAACTGATCCAAGAGTATGAATCCGTGGAGATCCGGTTCGACACGCCGATGGAAATACGCGCCGTCGGGAAAGAAAGTTTCGTCTTCATGATCCTGACGGCGGTTTACTTCATGGTTCTCAACTTCGCCGCGATGACCAGCAACGAAGTGGTCTCTGAGAAATCGGCCAACGTTTTGGACATGGTGTTGAGTGCGGCCGATGCGAAATCGCATTATCGTGCGAAGTTGTTCGGTGGATGGCTGACCATGATCCTGCAAGGGTGTTTCGCTTTGGGGACGTTGGGTGTTTTCGCGATGCTTCGCAACCAAAGCGACCTCGGTAAGGGTCTGTTGGTGTGGGCGTCGCAGTTCGGCTTGGTCGATCGCGAGGTCACGAGTTTCCGTGCCTTGTTTGAAATGTTGGACTTGGACTTTTCCTTCGGGATGACAATCGCGCTTTGCGTCTTCTTTTTGTTGTGCGGGATGGCGATCCTCCAGATCATAATGACCGTAATCGCGACCAAGCTCAAGAGTGCGGAGGAAGCTTCCATCCTACAAGGTCCGGTCTATATCTTTCTTCTTATCCTCTATTATGTCGCCCTTTCGCAGAACACGATCCCTCGTCTTTCGCAGGGATTCGGTAAGATCGCCTCCTATGTCCCGATCAGTTCGATGCTTTTCATGCCGATGAGGTTGCTCTCGTTGAAACTCGGGGCAGGGGAGATCCTCTTGTCCGGATGCGTCGCCATCACGAGTCTTTTAACCTTATTGTTTGCAGGTCAAAGGATCTATGAGAAAGGGTTGCGCCATGAAAAAATATTCAAAAAATGTATTGTGAAAAATAGAGCAAAATGAGTAATAGTTTTGAACGACTTTGCGAAAAATGGCGAAATATGTTGAGAAAGTGAAAGTATTAACATAAAACACGTTGACGGTCAAGACGGGCATTGTTTATAATCATGCGTGTAAAGGAGGAATTTAGAATGAAAAAATTAGTATTCTTACTTGCTGCCGCAGTATTGGTTATTTCTTCGTTGACGGGTTGTGCCGCACCGAAAGTCTACAAATTAGGTACCGCGAGCTTCACCGAAGTTTCCAGCCGTGCCGCCACCGCCGAGGTCGCCGGTCGTGTACAATTCACCACGATCTACACCACCGTATTGCTTGACAAAGACAACAAAATCGTATGGGTCTCGATCGACTCCGCTCAAAACAACGGAACCTTCGACACCTTAGGCGCGATTGTCAAAGCCGAAGCCGCTCCGACCAAAAAGGAAAAAGGCGACGCTTACAACATGAAGGCCGCTTCCGCCATCGGTAAAGAATGGTACGAACAAATCGCCGCCCTCGAAGAATATTTCGTCGGTAAGACGGTTGCTGAAATCTTGGCCATGCCGTTGACCGACGAAGCCCCCGACGATCTGAAGACTTCCGTAACCATCGGTATCACCGGTTACCAAGAAGCCGTTAAGAAAGCCGCCGACAACGCGGTTGAAGTCAAAGGTTTGAAATCTGTAGGATCCGCTTCCGTTACGACCGTTTCCGGACGTACCGCGACGGCAGAAGTTGCCGGACGCGTTCAAACGAACGTCATGTTCACCGGTGTCGCTTTCGACAAAGACGGTAAAGTATTGGCTCTCTCGATCGACACTGCTCAAAACAGCGGAACCTTCGACACCGTCGGTGCCATCGTTAAAGCTGAAGTATCTGCAACCAAGGTTGAAAAAGGCGATGCTTACAATATGAAGGCCGCTTCCGCTATTGGTAAAGAATGGTATGAACAAATGGCTGCTCTTGAAGAATTCTTCATCGGCAAGACCGTTGCTGATATCATGGCGATGCCGTTGACCGACGAAGCTCCGGATGATCTGAAGACTTCCGTAACCATCGGAATCACGGATTATCAAGCCGCTGTCGAAAAAGCATTCGAAGCCAAAGTCGAAATCAAGTAGTTCTCGACATAATGTCAAAATCAAAAGAGCCTTCGGGCTCTTTTGTTATTTCTCTTTCTTCAGTTTCGCCAAATCGATTCTTCGCTTGTTCTTCCTTAACTCTTCAAGGTTGGCCGCAAGTTGCTTTTCATACGTACTGTTGGTGTTGGGTTGATAGAAACGCAGGTTCTTCACCGCATTGGGAAGATATTGGATCTTGTGCCACAAATCCGGACGATCATAGGGATACTTGTCTTCTTCCTTCATACCGACCGGTGTCAGTCTTAAGTAATCCGGGACGGGATAGGCATGGTCTTCCAGTTCGGCGATGGCCGCATGAATCGCGATGCATCCGCTTTTGGATTTAGGCGACAACGCGAGATCGACGACGGCTGTCCCCAGGATGATCGAAGCTTCGGGGAACCCGACTCGTTTCGCGGCGTCGATCGCGTTGATCGTCCGTGCGACGGCGGCCGGGTTGGCTAAACCGATGTCTTCATAAGCGGTCACAAGCAATCGTCTCTCGATCGAATCCATGTCGTCCGCAAGGATCAACCGTGCCAGATAATAGAGCGATGCATCGGGGTCGCTGCCTCGTATCGATTTCTGAAACGCACTCAAAGCATCGTAATGATCATCCGCATCGTGGTCCATCGCAAGATTCGCCTGCCGGGTATACTGGTTTACGTCCTCACGCGTGATCTGCTTGCCCGGGAGAGCGATGGCGAGGATCTCCAGGAGATTGTAGGCGTAACGGATATCCCCGTTACTGAGGTCGCAAATCGTTTTGATAGCATCTTCATTCAGTGAACATCCGCCCAATTGGGATTCCGGATGATTCAAGGCACGATCCAAGGCTTTACGCATGTCCTGTTCTTCGATCCGTTTGAATTCCAACAACTGACATCTGGATCGGACCGCAGGGTTGATGGAAAAGAACGGATTGGATGTCGTCGCCCCGATCATGATGATCGTACCGTCTTCGATATGGGGAAGAAGCAGATCCTGTTTATCTTTATTCAACCGATGGACCTCATCCACGATGACGACCATCGACCCGTAGAGTTTCGCCTCGGCGAAAATCGTATCCAATTCCTTCTTGTTTCCGGTCACCGCGTTGAACTTTCTCAACGGCAGCGTCAACTCGTTGGCCATCACGGAAGCGACGGTGGTTTTACCCGTTCCTGGAGGCCCGAAGAAGATCATCGAAAACAAACGCTTCTCTTCGACACATCGACGTAAAAGCGCGCCTTGGGAAACCAAGTGCGATTGTCCCAGGACATCGTCCAATTTTGTGGGACGAATACGGAAAGCCAAGGGTTGTTTCATCGAATCACCTCCTTTCTATTCTAACATTACTGAAAAGATAGTAAAATGAAAGAAGAGGTGATCTTATGCGTGCCATCCTACAAAGAGTATCCCAAGCCCGGGTGAATGTGGACAACGAGGTCGTTGGATCGATCGGTCATGGACTGGTCGTCTATGTCGGGGTCCATCTGGACGACACGGTCGAGGATGCGAAGAAGCTTGCCTATAAGATCGCCCATGCCCGGGTCTTTGAGGACGACCAGGGGAAAATGAATCTAAGCGTGATCGATGTGAACGGCGAGGTGCTCTCGATTTCCCAGTTCACATTGTACGGGGAGACGAAGAAGGGGCATCGTCCATCCTATGATAAGGCCGCACGGCCGGAGCCTGCGAATTTGCTTTATGAAGCATTCAATACGGAGCTGCGTGAAAGCGTCCCGGTAAAGACCGGCATCTTTCAAGCCCATATGATCATCGACCAAACCAACGACGGTCCCGTGACCCTCGTGTATGAAACAAGGGAGGCAAACCTATGACTGAATTGATGGATGGAAGAATGACCGCGAAGAAGGTCGAAGACGATTTGAAGATCAAGATCGGATTATTACGGGAGAGAGGGAAGAGGACGCCCCAATTGACCGTCGTGTTGGTCGGCGACCATCCGGCTTCGTTGAGCTACGTCGCCGGGAAAGACAAAGCGTGCCAGCGCATCGGGATGAATTCCGAAGTGTTGCGTCTGCCGCGTACCATTTCCCAGACCGAACTCATCAAAGTGGTCCAACGCTTGAATGACGATTCCCAAGTCGACGGAATTCTGGTACAATTACCCCTGCCTGCCGAATTGGATCCGCAGGAAGTCGTACGCGCCATCGATCCTTCCAAGGACGTGGACGGCTTGCATCCGATCAACGTCGGACTTATGCATATGCAACTCAAGGGCTTTGAACCCTGTACGCCCAGAGGCATCCTGAGACTATTGGACGAATACCAGATCCCTTTACAGGGAAAAGACATCGTCGTCATCGGAAGAAGCAACCTGGTCGGCCGTCCGGTCGCGCAATTGTTGCTGAACCGCAATGCGACCGTCACCGTCTGCCATTCCAAAACCGCGGATCTGCAACGGTATACCCGCGCGGCGGATGTCGTCGTGGTCGCCATCGGCCGGCCTCATTTCCTGCGCAAGGAACATGTCTCTTCCAAGTGCGTCGTCATCGACGTCGGCATCAACCGGCTTGAAAACGGCAAACTGACGGGGGACGCGGATTTCGACGCCCTCAACGGTTATGTCTCCCACATCACCCCGGTACCGGGCGGCGTGGGCCCGATGACCATCGCCATGTTGCTGGAAAACACGATGGACGCCTACTATGCACATGAAGCACTGCGGGAGGTCTAAATGGAATACGATTTGAACGACATCGTCGAAATGAAGAAAGAACATCCCTGCCATAAATCCAAACAATGGCGGATCATCCGCATGGGTGCCGACATCAAGATCAAATGTCTTGGATGCGGGGCTGCGATCATGTTCGACCGAAGCGAATTCGAAAAGAAACTGAAAAAGGTGGTCGAACACCACCCGAAAACGGAATAACGCCTTGAAAGGAGTTTCACTATGCCCTTAACCGCCGGAATCGTCGGCTTACCGAACGTCGGTAAATCGACCTTGTTTAACGCGATCACCCAATCCCAGGTCGAAGCCGCCAACTACCCCTTCGCCACCATCAACCCCAACGTCGGGGTGGTCGAAGTCCCCGACCATCGGGTCGATACCTTGCATGAGATGTTCAACAGTAAGAAAACCATCCACACCACCTTCGAGTTCACCGATATCGCAGGCTTGGTGAAAGGGGCCAGTAAAGGCGAAGGCTTGGGCAACCAATTCCTTTCGCACATCCGCGAATGCGACGCGATCGTCCATGTCGTCCGTTGTTTCGACGACAATGAAATCACCCACGTCGAAGGGACGATCGATCCGTTACGCGACATCGAAATCATCAACCTCGAACTGATCCTGGCGGATGCGTCGAGCGTGGAGAACCGATTGAATAAAGTGGAGCGCAAAGCCGCCCAGAAAGATAAAGACGCCGTCTTGGAGTTCCATGTCCTCAAACGTGTGTATGATGCGCTGATGGCGGGGAAATCCGCCCGTTCCGTCGAAATGGCGAGCGATGAAGCCTTGGTCGTCAAGGGATACAACCTGTTGACCGCCAAACCGGTCATCTACGTCGCGAACATGTCCGAGGAAGAGATCGGGAATCCTGAAGCCAACGCCTACTACCAGATCGTGAAGAAGTTTGCCGAGAGCGAAAGCAACGAAGTCATCCCCATCTGCGCGAAGATCGAAGAAGAACTTGCGATGTTGGAGGCGGAAGAGAAGAAAGAATTCCTCAATGACCTTGGGATTCAAGAGAGCGGCTTGGACCGTATCATCAAAACCACCTATCATTTACTTGGACTTTCCACCTTCCTGACCGCAGGGGTCCAGGAAGTCCGTGCCTGGACCTTCATCAAAGGCATGAAAGCGCCTGAATGCGCCGGCGTCATCCATACCGACTTCCAAAAAGGGTTCATACGTGCTGAAACCTACGCCTATGACGATCTGATCGCCCTCGGGAGTGAACAGGCTGTGAAAGACGCCGGGAAGCTGCGTTTGGAAGGAAAAGAATATCAAGTTCAAGACGGAGATGTCCTGCATTTCCGATTCAACGTATAACTATGATATAATAGAGGTATCAGTAGAGGAGGACAGATCATGAAACTTATTCTCGCGATCGTTTCCAACGACGATGCCCATAGCGTCATCAACGCTCTAAACAAAGCGGATTTCATCGTCACACGTTTATCCACGACCGGCGGTTTCCTGCGTGCGGGGAATACGACCTTGATCATCGGTACCGAAAACGAACAAGTCGAACATTGCATCGAGGTGATCGGCGGAGAAAGCAAACGCCGCACCGAAATCGTCCCTTCGACCGCTTCCTATGACATCGGACGATATGCATCTTTCCCGATCGAAGTCCAAGTCGGGGGTGCGACGGTCTTCGTACTGGATGTTGAACAATTCCACAAACTCTAGGAAATGAAGTGAAAGCGACCTTGCGGGTCGCTTTTTTTAGGGATGGGGATATTCCAGTTCAATGATGTCCGGATTGACCGCCGTGGTCACATCCGATGTTTTCCGTGCGCATTTGACACCGAAGGAAACACTGAGTTCGACGGACAAACCGTGGATCATCGCATGCATGAAGCCTGCCACCAGGGCGTCGCCCATGCCGATATCGTTACCTGCTCCTAAAACCGGGGCTTCGATGTAGGTCGATGTACCGTAATAATCGAAACGGAGACCGTCCTGGTCCATCGTGACGCACCTGAGGGGGATCGCCGTTGAATCCTTGAAGAAGCTGAAAATCGAGTCCGAGGTACGTAACACCTCGTGCTTGTTGGCGAAGACCGCGAAGAAGGAAGATTGAAGTTCGACCGGGGGAAGAAAGCCCAACGCGATCCATTTGATGTCGGGGGTGCGTTGGATCAGGGTGGCGAGGAACTTCGGATCGTCCTGGTCGGTGATGCCGATCTCCTGTCCTTCCAGCATGAACGTCGGAAAGAGGTCGTTGCGGTTGAAATAGAAATCATCGGTGATGGTGGACGCCATCATCGATTTCTTATTGGAAATCAGTTGATAGAAATGGGGGGTCGGGGCGTTGACGATCGTACTGTGCACCTGGATACCCAAGGTTTCCGTACGCGTGATCAAATCCAAGGCTTCGCTGTCGTTACCGAATTTCGCCCAAAAGAAAACCTTGTTTCCCAACAACGCCAGATTATGGGCGATGTTGCGGACTGCTCCGCCGTCGGCGGGATAACGCGTGCTTTTCGTACATCTTCCGATCTCGAATGGAGTCGGCGAGAGAAGTACCGTATCGATCATGGCCGTGCCGATCGCAACAAACAATCCCATGCAATCACCTCGGACATTATCATACCATACTTAACCAATCGGGTTGCACACTCAATGCTGAAATCGGGGAAGTCATGACGAATTTGCGTTGCGTCATGGGGTGAGGTGTGGTAAACTATGTTGTGAAAAAAATCTCATTATGAGGATGGAGGGTCGCCATGACGATCGAAATCTGTATCGGTAGTTCGTGCTATGTGAAGGGGTCGGATAAAGTCGTGCTTCTGGTCAAGGAAATCTTGGTCAAGCGCGGGTTGGATGCGAAGGTCGAACTGAAAGGTTCGTTCTGTATGAACGCCTGCACGCAGGGGATCGGCGTGAAAATCAACGGGAAGATGATCCGTCTGTTGGACCTCGACCTCGCCGAGAAACAACTCAACTTCGCCATCGACGAGGCCATGGCATGAATCCGATTTCGCTTTTCGAAGCGAATTGTAAATCCTGCCACCATTGCGTACGAGCCTGCGTGACCAAGGCGATTTCCTTCGTCAACGGGAAACCGGAGATCGACGATGAGGAATGCATCCTGTGCGGGGCGTGCTATACCGTCTGTCCCCACGATGCCAAACAAATCACCAGCGACCTGGCGCAAGTCCGCCAATGGATCCTCAACGGCGAGGAAGTCATCGCCAGCCTGGCTCCCAGTTATCCCGTGTTGAACGCGGATTTTTCCGCATGGAAGAAACGTCTGCTTGAAGTCGGCTTCAGCGATGTCGTCGAAACGGCCCAAGGGGCGGCGTTTGTTTCCGCGGAGTATGTCCGTCTCGGCGCCCAGTATCCCGACCAAACCTTCATCTCGACCTGCTGTCCCGCGGTCGTGACCTATATCGAAACCCGCTATCCCCAATTGACGAAACTCTTGGCGCCGACCCTATCCCCGATGGTAGTTTCAGGGAAACTCATCAAGCAAAACCATCCTTCGGCGAAAGTCGTCTTCATCTCACCCTGCGTCGCCAAAATCAAGGAGGCGTCCGACTTCAGATCCTTCATCGACGGGGTCGTCACGATGAGCGAACTCGACCAACTGGTCCGGATCTATGACGACCGTTATCCCCCAAACAACCCCGAAGTCTTTTCGGGAAGGATTGCACGCAGTTATCCTGCGTCCACGGGGATCTTGAAATCCATGCGGCCCTTCGTTTCCGACCAGATCGACCTGATGTGCGTGGAAGGGGTCGACCGCGTCAAGGAAGTGCTTGACGGTCTGTTACGTAACGAATTGCCCTCGACCTTCATCGAAATGAGCGCATGTGTCGGGTCGTGCATCAACGGACCCGTCCTGCGTCCCTATAAAGACCGTGAAATCGCGGCCATCCAGGCATTGCGTACGACCCGTGTTCTGGACAATCTCCCGATGGATCCCACGTTGGTTGCGACGATACACGTCGCCCATCCTTTACTAGAGAAGATCCATCTTGAATCCGACATCCTTTCCGTCCTTGAGAAACTGGGGAAAACCGATCCTTCCAAAGAACTGAACTGCGGAGCCTGCGGCTATCCGACCTGTCGCGAAAAGGCGGTGGCGGTGCTGGATAAAAAAGCCGACCCCTATCTCTGTCTTCCGTTTGCGTTGGAGCGTGCCCAGTCGATGTCCAACGCGGTCATCCAACACACCCCCAACGGAGTCGTCATCGTGGATGACGAAGCCCGCATCGTCGAAATCAACCCGGCCGCACGACAACTCCTGGAATGCGTTAATTTCCCCGTGGTCGGCTTCCCCTTGGAAGCCCTGCTTCCCGACCCCCAGCTTAAACCCCTCGTGTTGGATCGTACGCAGGTCCACTATATCCAAAGCGACTACCCCCAGTACGGACGCACCTTCATGCATGCGACCGTGCCCTTACCCGAAGAACGCTGCACTTTGATCATCCTGATGGACCTCACCCAGGAAACCACGCGTGAAAAACACTTGAAGCAAGTGCGAACCGATACCTTGCTTGTCACCCAACAGGTTTTGGATGAACAAATGCGCACCGTCCAGGAAATCGCGAAACTACTCGGCGAGACCACGGCGAAAAGCAAGATCGCCTTGTCCCGTCTGAAGAAAAGCGTCGAGGAAGACCAATGATCGAAACACGCGTCAACGCCGCCTATCGTTCGTTGACGAAAACCAAGGAAGAACTCTGCGGGGACGATGTCCAAATCCGCGTCGACGAGAAAAACTTCGTGCTTGTGCTGGCGGACGGATTGGGAAGCGGCGTCAAGGCGAACATCCTGGCGACCCTCTCCGCAACCATCATCAGCGAACTTTTGATTCAAGGCTTGGATCTCAGCGAAGCGGTCGCAACCTTGGTGGCGACCCTGCCTGAATGCGAAGAACGGCACATCGCCTATGCGACGTTCGCCGCATTGATGATCGATTCGAAAGGAAATGCACAATTGGCCGAATTCGACCAACCCCAAAGCGTCTTATTCCGAAATCGACGGGAACTACCGATCCAACGCACTTCCAGCCTCATCGAAGGGAAAACGATCTTCGAAGCCCGCTTCGACGTCCTTCCCGGCGATGTTTTACTCTGCTTCTCCGACGGCGTGGAACACGCAGGTTTAGGCCGTGTCCTGAATTTCGGCTGGCAACGCAAGGAAATCGTGCGTGCCACGGAAGAAATCCTGATGAAAACCATGAATCCGATCCACCTTGCGGATCGATTGATCGATCAAGTCGACTCGCTCTATCATTTCGAAGCGGGGGACGACGCGACCGTCGCCTTCGTCGTCGTGGAAGGAAACCAGGAAAGCGCGGTGCTGGTCGGTCCGCCCTCGGATCCGTCGCAGGATCATCGCTTAGTGTATGAATGGCTCTCCCGACCAGGCGCGAAAATCGTATGCGGTGGAACAACCGCATCGATGGTCGCACGCGAACTCGATCTAGAACTGAAAATCGGGGAGATCCTTCCCGGGGCGACCTTACCTCCGGCGGGATCCATCCACGGGGTCGACCTCGTGACCGAAGGGGTGCTCACCCTTAGTCGGACACGCGACCTTCTTCGCCATGCCTCGCTGAATCAAAGCGCCCTACAAATCCTATTAGACGACGACAGCCCGGATGCGGCGACCCGATTGGCGCGCAAACTCTTGGAAGGACCGGTCAAAGTACGGTTCATGTTGGGGCTGGCGGAAAACCCGGCGCATAAAGCGGAAAAAGGGTTGTTGATCTCGCTCAACGCCAAACTCAACCTCGTACGCGAGATTGCGGAAGAGTTAAGGAAACAAAGGAAATTGGTGACTGTGGAAATGTATTAGACCGAGGCGACTCGGTTTTTACGTTACTTGTATCGAATCGACTGTTTACTTCGAATGTTATTTTCGGTTATGATTGAAAAAAGACATACGCTTTCTGGGGGAAGATATGATTGAACTCATAAAAATGAACTTTCAGATTATTTGGAAGAGAGGACGGTTGCTTAATTATGCGGTCGTTTTAACCATCTTTGCTTCCGTATTAAGTTTTTATCTTTATCGAGTCATGGATATAACAAAAATTAGCAATTATCAGGGAGAATTCATCCTACTTAATGAAAATACTCGAACCTTAATTTTCTTCTCACTGTATTTGATTCCGCTTTTCGTGACGATAGTGGATGGTGATATCGGCATCATAGAACGTAAGATCTATCCGCAGATTTTCACACGAGTTGAAACGAAAAAGTACATAAACGCGAAAGCAATCACCGAATTTCTAGTGGGCTTCCTGGTCATTTTTTACTTTCTTGGCCTCATGTATCTTTTCATGTTAGCTATGATTGATCACTCTGCGACCATCTATTTGAAAGAAACGATTATTTACTTCTCTAATCCAAGTAAAGATGCTATTGGTTACACGATGCTATTTATAAATAACCCTCATCTTTACAATCTTTTCTACATATTTTCGATCAGCATTTATAGTGGAATTTTATCGTTGACTTCGTATCTTCTCGGACTGTATATAAACTCGAAAGTCGTTGCTTTCATTGGGCCTTTCATTCTATCGATTCTATTCGCACTAGGTGTCAACTTAGCTGGTGCACCGTTTAATCTAGCCTATCCACAGTTGTTTTTAAATCCTTTTGCGACACGACTATCCGTAGAAGGATGGTTTAATCTTGAGAGAGTCATCCCACTCGTTCTCGTAATGCAAGTAATCACTTTGTTTGCCCTACTTCAGCTTAAGAAATGTACGATTTCAAGAGAATAAAATCTAAAGAAACATCGAGGGGGATGTCATGCGAATATCGAGAAATATGATCTATGTCCTGATCGCAAACTTATTAGTCATGTATGGATTGTTTTATCTCTATTCACAATCGATGGAAATTGAAGTGATTAAGTCACACTTGATTTCATTTCCAATACTTTTAGTGTCTTCACCAGTGAATTTGATGCAAATACTGTTTATCTTGTTTTGGATCACTCCGGAGATGATTCTTTTTGCATATTGTTTTCAATATTACGCAAGATACTTGAACAAAATCTCAACATACACTCTTACCCGATCCAAGAGCATGAAGAAAAGTCAGTTTTTCATCCTTGGAAAGATTCTTTGGATACTTTCCTCAATAAAGCTTCTGCGATTTGCCATCCTTTCCATCACTCTCAACATTTGGTTTTCTACCTTTATGAAACAAATACCACCATTCTTTTTGTCAAATCTAGTCATGTTCATCGAAATCATGATGATTTGTATACTATACCAACGAGTTCGTGATGACCGAATTATCGTTCTGTTCGTCTTGGCACACCTACTGATAATCTTCGGCTTTATACAAGGCAAAATTGAACTAGTGAACACCCTACTCTACAATGTCGAGCCAAGTAAAATCGGGATAGTATTTGGTATCGGGTTATTGATCGTTATGTTGTTGTTTAGTCTTCTAGTAAGAGTCGCCAGAAAGGTGGAATACTAAATGAGTGGGAACAAAATCATACTAAAGGATGTCAGTAAAAAGTTTATTCGGCAGAGCGTACTTGAAAACATAAGCTGTGAGTTTGAAAGCGGTAAAATCTACGGTATCATTGGTGAAAATGGTTGTGGGAAAACCGTACTTTTAAAACTTATCTGTGGGTTGATGAGACCAAGTTCAGGGCAGATTCTATACAATGAACTTGAACTTAAGAAAGACATCGATTTTTTACCATCGCTTGGGGTAATCATTGAGAACCCCGGTTTCTTTGAAGAATTGAGTGGATTTGAAAACCTGAAAATCCTTGCTGGGTTTCAAAGAAAAATCGATGATCGTAAAATTATCGAGTCAATTGAAAGAGTGGGCCTCGTCAATAACAAGAAGCCGGTTTCTAACTATTCTCTTGGAATGAAGCAAAGACTTGGTGTTGCTCAAGCCATCATGGAGGATCCTGACATTCTCGTTTTGGATGAATTCACAACTGCGCTGGATACGGATGGAGTGGACATGACACACAATCTTGTGAGGGAACACAAGGAGAAAGGTAAGATCGTTATCATTACTTCACATTCCGTCTATGACATCCGCTCTTTGTGTGACAAGGTATATGCAGTAGAGAAGAAGGGGTTGAAAGATGTCCTCTAAAACTAAAATAGCACTCGTCATTTCAATGATTATTCTTACTCTTGCTATTGGCATATTGACTGTTGAGAGAGAAGATAAATCTGCAAATATGTTGATCAAAGAAAACGAGGGGGTTTATTTCAGTGATTTCATCCGGAATTTTTCTGGGGATGATTATCCAAAGTATAATGATCAAGTGCTCTTTTCGAACAGGGTTGAGCATCTTGCTCAACTCGAAAATGAATCGGGGCTGATTGTTGAAGTTGAACCGGACTCAAGAGTTATCATCGGCAGTTATGTGAGGACTAGATGTACGGTTCATAGAGTCATAAGTTCTAAAGATGAGAAGATTGATGTAGAGGATGTCATCTATATCTATGAACATTATTCCGCAAGCCAAAGTACGATTGATCTGGATTCCCCAATATTCCCTATGAAAGATGATCAACGTTATATCGTCTTCCTGAATAGAATAGAAGCATATAGAAAAGGAAACCAATTCAACGTGTCATCCAGTGTGTTCGGAGTTATACCCGTTAGAAACAAAGTTGAAATCAAAATTTCACCTTCAAATCGTGATGATTTTAAACCCTGGCAATACAAAGACTTCGCTTCAAGTGACTACGTAATCGATCCCATGACGAGTGAAACAATTAAAGAAATCGAAGATAATATCAAGCAAAGTCTAGTCGACCTTGAGTCGAATTCAAATCAGTTACCCAATAGCGAATACAAAAGGCAACTTGATGCAATTGTTGATCAGCGGATGTCGATTCCTTTTGCTTTGTCATATGAATCAAGACTAAAGGAAATCGTTAGTGACGCACTGCTGAAGTATTATGATATCAAAGTAGAGTTTGAAGACTAGAAAGTGAATAGATTCTAGAAAAACACAAGGTAGGATTGAAAAGTAGTGATATATGATTAAATGTGAAACGCTTTTCATGTAAACTTCATCATTCGAAGAGGGAAATATGGTTAAATGAGAATACCCACGATATCCCCAAGGAGTCCCATGAAAAGAAACATCCCCGTTTTCGATGGCATCTTCGTATTGCTTGGACTTGTTTTGATCTATATTTTGAACTTCGTGAACCTCAATCGGCTGCCGATCGATCTTCCCGACGTTACCGTGTTGGTCCTCTCGTGCGTCTATGTGCTCGGATGGATGATTTTCTCTTTTGTGGCAGGTCGCCGTCGCGGCAAGATCGGATGGTATGAGATCACGTTTGTGTGGATCATCTTGCCTGCCCTCTTGATCGGTTTCATGACGGTGCTGGCGAGCTTCCAAAGCATCACCAACATCCTCTCCATGATCATGAATTTACTTTATGTGAATGTCTTACGGGGGTTCAACGACCTGACGACGTTCGGAATCGATTTGTTCGAGTATTTCAGCGACAAGGGCTATCCCGTCATCCCGGCGATCCTGTGTCTGGTATCCTACGGGATCGGACGGCTTTTCCCAAAACCTAGAAAACGTGCATGAGAACGGAGTTTCCGTTCTTTTTTCTTGCGTGGTATAATAGGCTTACATGAAAGAAGGGGAGTTATGCTGCGCATCGGACAATCGACGGATATCCATCCGTTACGGATTGGAAGGGATATGGTTTTGGGCGGGGTTTTGATCGAAAGCGACCTGGGTCCCGACGGACATTCGGATGCGGATGTTCTGACGCATGCGATCGCGGAAGCGATGTTGGGGGCGTTGGCGTTGGGGGATTTGGGGAAACACTTTCCCGACACCGATCCAAGATACAAAGGCATCTCTTCGATCCTCCTTCTTCAAGAAGTCGTCCTAAAAGTCGAATCGTTAGGATGGCATTTGGTCAACGTCGATAGTTTGGTTCTCTTGGAAGCGCCGAAGTTGGCGAAATACAACGATGCCATCCGGATCAATCTGGCCAACGCCTTGCATGTCTCCGTCGACCAAGTCAGCGTCAAGGCGACCCGAGGGGAGAAACTCGGGTTCATCGGACGAGGCGAGGGGATCGCGGCACAAGCCGTCGTTCTTCTAGAAAAGAACGGCTAAGGGGGTTCACCCATGTTTGGTAAACTGAACGAAGTCAAAGTATTACGGGATCCGATCCACGAATACATCCATATCGAATACCAGGTGATCTGGGATTGTTTGAATTCGCCTGAATTCCAGCGTCTACGGAGAATCCATCAACTCGGGGCGACCCATCAGGTCTATCATGCGGCCGAACATTCACGGTTTTCCCACTCGTTGGGCGTCTATGAGATCGTCCGTCGCATGGTCAACGAAGTCGAAGGCTTGAAAGAAGCGTTGAGCGAAGAAGAACAGATCGAAGTGATGTTGGCGGGGATGCTGCACGATATCGGGCATGGACCGTTCTCCCATTCCTTCGAATCCGTTTTGGACTTCAACCATGAAACGATGGGGGCGCTGATCTTGATGGGTGAAAGTACGATCCATGACGTCTTGGTTTCCCACCATCCCGATTTGCCGAAAAACATCGTCGACATCCTCCAACACAAACATTCAAACCCCATCCTTAACCAAGTGGTCAGCGGACAATTGGATGCCGACCGCATGGATTATCTCTTGCGCGACGCATATTTCACCGGGACCAGTTACGGAACCTTCGATTTGGAACGCGTATTGAGGACTTTGCGTCTTCATGACGATAAACTCGTCGTGAAAGAAAGCGGCGTCCATACGATCGAAGACTACATCATGGCCCGCTATCATATGTACTGGCAAGTCTACTATCATCCGGTATCACGGAGTTTCGAAACGATCTTGGTCCGTTTCTTCAAACGCTTGGTCGTATTGAATGCGGTCGATCCGGGGATTTCAAAACGATTCGCCATGTTCGGCCCGTTCTTCCACGAAGGGTACCCGACATTGAAAGAACACTTCGAACTGGATGAAGCCGCCTGTCTTTATGCGTTTACCCTGGCACGAAAAGAAAGCGACGAGATACTGAAGGATCTTGGGACCCGCCTGATGGATCGACGTTTGTTTGAATACGCGGAAGTCGAATCGCCCCAACAAATCGCTGCGCAGCGTCAGAACGTCATCGACGCCGGGTTGGACCCTGAATATTACTTCGCCTTGGACATGGCGGTACAGCGTCCCTATTCGCCCTACCAAGAGAAAGAAAACTCACTGATCTGGATTCTGAATACGAAAAACGAAATCAAGGAACTCTCCCAGGCCTCCGTCTTGGTCGGCGCGATCGTCCGCGGTGAAAACAAAAAAGACGAAAAAATGTATTTCCCGCGGGAAACCGCGAAGTAAGAAAGGTACGACATGGACAATCAACTGTATATCAATCGCCGTGAACGCGTGTTCGCGGAAATGGAGGAAGGAAGCTGTGCGGTCTTTTTCGCCGGGGAACTGGTGAAACGCTCCTCCGACTCGACCTATCCTTTCAGCGTCAACCGTAATTTCTTCTATCTGACCGGGCTTGACGAAGACGGACTCGTCCTACAACTCGTGAAGACGTCGCAGGGCAGAAAAGAAATCCTCTACATCAAAGAATACGATGCGATGGCCGAGAAATGGGTCGGACGTTCGATCCGTAAAGAAGAAGCGATCGAAACCAGCGGGGTGAAAGTCATCCAAGTCATCCCTCAATTCGACGCCGCGTTCGCACGTTCGGTCAATTTCAACACCCTCTCGATCGTCTATATCGACTCGGAGCGTTTCGATACGAAGTCGCGTCCATTCGAAGGGGAGACCTTCGGTAAGAAAGTCAAAGATCTTTATCCCGGCTTGACGATCGTCAACCTGAATACGACGATCAACGGATTTCGATCCCTCAAAACCTCGGCCGAGATCGAAGCGCTGAAGAAAGCCGTCGACATCACCCAACACGGGGTCGAAGCGATTCTGCGTAATTTGAAACCCGGAATGAAAGAATACGAAGCGGTCGCCCACTTCAACTATGAACTCTCGCGCCACAACGCCAAGCCTTCCTTCGATACGATCGCGGCTTCGGGACCCGAAGCCTGTATCCTCCACTATGTCCAAAACGACCGCACGATCAACGACGGTGAATTGGTGCTCTTCGATCTGGGGGCGGAATACGGACACTACTGTGCCGACATCTCGCGGACGTTCCCGGCTAACGGGAAATTCACGGAACGTCAAAAGGAACTCTACAATATCGTCCTATTAGCGCAGAAACGCGTCATCGAAGCGATCAAGCCGGGTGTCACCTTACAAACCCTCAACGAAATTGTCAAGCAAACCTATCGCGTCGAAGCCGTCAATGCGAAGATCATCGACACCCCCGAACAGATCGACGAAATCTATTACCATGGCGTCAGCCATCTGTTGGGTCTGGATACGCACGATGTCGGTCAAGTCGAATCGATGGTTCTCAAACCCGGACATGTGATCACGGTCGAACCAGGTCTATACAGTAAGAAAGAAAAGATCGGAATCCGCATCGAGGACGATGTTCGTGTCACCGAACAGGGATACGAAATCCTTTCCCCGGACATCCTGAAAGAAGTCGAAGACATCGAAGCCTTCATGAGCCGTTAACCAACGGCTTTTTTAGATGAATGTTCATGATGTAAATCATCAAAGACATAACGGATAATACATTAAGAAAATAGCACAAAAACAAAGGGGAGGAACGGTTCATGCATGAGATCAAATGCCCGCATTGCGGGAAAGAGTTTACGATCGACGAGGCGAGTTACGCGGATATCTTGAATCAAGTGAAGACGAGAGAGTTCGATACCGAAGTCCACGAGAAATTGGAACTTTTCAAGAAGCAACAAGCCTCCGAAATCGCACTGATGGAGCAAAAAACGAAAAATACGTATGATCTTCAGTTTGCGCAGAAGGAGAAAGAACTTTTCGAATTGAAATCCAAAATGGAAGCAAGTCAACAGGATAAGCAGCTTGCTTTGAATCAAGTCGAGAATGAAATGAATGCGAAACTTAGGAAGCAAGAAGAACTCATAAAAGAATTGGAAACAAAGGCGATTTCGATTCAAAAAGACAAAGAGATCGAAGCTCAGAGAGCATTGGCACTCAAAGAAAAAGAACTCAATGATCTACGGATCCAATTGAGTAATTTCGACCAACAAAAAGAACTCATTAAGCAGGAAACCGAGAAGAAGATGATGGAGACGACATTGAAGCTCAATGAAGAGATCAATGCGTTGAAGTTGTCTTTGAAAACGGTCGAAAGCACGAAAGAACTGGAAGTATCTCAGATCCTCTCGGAAAAAGAAAAAGTCGTGGCCGAGTTGGGTTCACGTTTGGATTTATTAACATCACAGAAAGAAATCGAGTTTAGTACGATTAAAGAAAGCCATCGTAAAGAGTTGACGACAAAAGATGAAGTGATTGCTTTCTATAAGGACTTCAAAACCAGACAATCCACGAAACTACTTGGTGAGTCCTTGGAGCAACACTGTGAAATCGAGTTCAACAAGATCCGAGCGACATCCTTTAAGAATGCCATCTTCACGAAAGACAACGATATTCAGACCGGAAGCAAAGGCGACTATATCTATCGCGAATACGATGACAATCGAATTGAGATCATCTCGATTATGTTCGAAATGAAGAATGAAGGCGATGTGACGGCGACGAAAAAGAAAAACGAACACTTCTTCAAAGAGTTGGATAAAGACCGGATTGAAAAGAAGTGCGAATATGCCATTCTGGTATCTTTGCTTGAAACGGACAATGAACTCTACAACAGCGGTATCGTGGATGTGTCGCACGAATATGCAAAGATGTATGTGATCCGGCCGCAATTCTTCATCCCGATCATCACATTGTTGCGTAACGCTGCGATGAATTCTCTAAAGTACAAACAAGAGTTGAGTTTGATGCGAGAACAGAATTTGGATATCACGAACTTCGAAGAAGACCTGAACAATTTCAAAGTCGGGTTTGCGCGTAATTACGACCTTGCGAGCCGTAAGTTCAAAACTGCGGTGGATGAAATCGATAAGGCGATCCGAGCACTTCAGAAGACGAAAGATGAATTACTGTCTTCCGAGGATAATTTAAGACTCGCCAATAATAAAGCCGAGGATCTGACGATCAAAAAACTGACACGGAAGAATCCGACGATGAAAGCGAAGTTCGATGCGTTGGCTACGCATTGGGATGAAGACTAAGTTTTACTGCTAGGCATATCTGAGTTCAGATTGAATCAAGGAGTTATTTGAAGTCATGATGTGGATGGTTTGCGAGGATAGGGTTTAGGGAAAAACCAAGCCTTTATAGACAGAATAGTTCCCTAAATCATAGAACTCACAGTAAGCATAATGAATTAACATCTTAATTGCTTGAATTATCGGTAAAGACTCGGTACGCGAGTCTTTTTTCCGAATGCAACTCAAGCGGCGATCCGAAGTTCACCAATGAGATACAATAACGATACTTTTAACCATCGATGAGTGGATTTTACTTTTGCAAACAAGGACATTTGAGAAATTTTTGTTTATCCCTTGACAACTCACTGTCATTGCATATAATTCAAGAGAAAAAGGGTGGAGACATGAACGAGGTACGTAGAATCGATTTGACTGTCAAACAAACCGAACTCGAAACCGGAGTAACCCAAATCATCTATCAAGGGAAGGCATTGCGCGTGAAAAACGAAGTGATGTATTCGCTCACGTATAACGAATCCAAGACGACGGAAGTCCATCTGGAAGTGTATTTAGACCATTTGGTCTTGAAGCGCACCGGAGAAGCTTTGACGACGTTGACGTTTAACCCCGCTAAGAAACAGACTGGAAGTTTATCCACGACCTACGGCGTGATTTCACTGGACATCCTGACGGAACAGTTGCGAATCACTTCTTCGCGTCTTCGATGGATGTATCGGCTCAACCAGGGGGATGAGCTTGTCGGAGCGTATGTCAGCGAGTGGACAATGGAGGAAACCGAATGAATTTGATCGAAACAGCCTTAAAACAAGCCATACAGAACGCCGTGAAGAAGGCGTTTGACACAAGCATCGACCTCGAGGAAATCGTCGTCGAGGAGCCGAAATCGAAGGAACACGGAGATTATGCATCCAACGTGGCCATGCGGTTGGCGAAAGTATTGAAGCAAAACCCAAGAAACGTCGCACAGACGATTTTACAGGAGATCGATACGAAGGAAGGCGGGATCCGCCAGGCGGAAATCGCCGGACCGGGATTCATCAATTTTTTCATGGAAGCCGGAAGTCTATCCGAAGTCATCAAGAAAGTACTCACCGAAGATACGAAATACGGAAACACCGAGTCCAGCGACAAACGCAAATGGAACGTTGAGTATGTCTCCGCCAACCCGACCGGGGATCTGCATCCCGGCCATGCGAGAGGGGCTTCCATCGGGGATTCTTTGACACGCATCATGAAAGCCGCGGGCTATGACGTCACGCGCGAATACTACATCAACGACGCGGGGAACCAGATCAACAACATGGCGAAATCCCTGCAGGCGCGCTACCTTCAGTATTTCGGTGTCGAAGCCGTCGTTCCGGAAGACGGATATCACGGGAAAGACTTGATCGAGATCGCGCAGACCCTCGCAAACGAAGTCGGCGACATCTATGTGAATGCGGATAAAGAAGAGAGTCTACCGATCTTCCGGACGTTCGGGTTAAGGGAAGAAACCAAGAAGTTGCGTGAGGATCTGTTGGCGTTCAACGTCGAATTCGATGTCTGGACTTCCGAACAATCCATCTATGATCGAGGATTGGTTGAAAAAGCATTGACAAAACTGATCGAACAAGGCCATACTTACGTACACGAAGAAGCCACATGGTTGAAAACCACCGATTTCGGTGACGATAAAGACCGTGTGCTGGTTCGTGGGAATGGATTATATACCTATTTGATGCCCGACATCGCCTACCATCTCAACAAGAAAGACAGGGGCTACGACGTCCTCATCGACTTGTTGGGGGCGGATCATCACGGGTACATCGCACGGTTGAAAGCCGCCATCCAAGCCTTGGGTTATCCCGCGGGCGATCTGGATGTGGACATCATCCAGATGGCACGGATGATCAAAGACGGTGAAGAATTCAAGATGAGCAAACGTACGGGGAAAGCGGTCTCCCTCAAGGATCTGACCGAAGCCGCCGGCGTCGATGCCGTCCGTTACTATTTCGTCAGTAGGGCAGGGGATACCCACATGGACCTGGACTTGGATATGGCAAGTAAGCAATCCAATGAAAACCCGGTCTATTACGCCCAATACGCCCATGCACGGATGTGTTCCATTCAACGCAACGCCGACATGGACGTCGCAGATACGTTTGAGCGGATCACCCATCCCAAGGAAATCGAACTCTGTAAAATCATGATCGACTTCCCCCAGATGATCAAAGACGCGGCCTTGACGCGCCAACCCCACAAAGTATGCAACTATATCCAGAAGCTGGCCGCCGCGTTCCACGGGTTCTACAACGAATGCCAGGTCTTGAATCTTGAAGACGGCGCACTGAGCGCCCAACGGCTGGGATTGGTGAAAGCCACTCAGTTCACCTTACGCAACGCACTGACCCTGATCGGGGTTAGCGCACCGGAAAAAATGTAGCAGGAGGAATACCATGAGCAATCGATCCATGACCGATGTCGCATTCGACATCCTACAGACCCAAGGAAAAGAAATGACGTTTGTCGAATTATGGGGCAAAGTCTGTACATCCTTCGGATTCAGCACATCCCAAGCCGAAAATAAAATCGCCCAGTTTTTCTCGGCGATGACCTTGGATGTCCGCTTCGCACCGTTGGCGGGCGGAATTTGGGACTTACGTTCCCGTCGTACCTACAACGAAACGCACATCGATACCGATTCCATCATCATCGAGGAAGAGTTGATCAAGGAAGACGATTTGATGGCTTCCGTCTTCGATGACACGGAAGAAGAGTTCGACAAGCCTTTCCACGAAGAACCAGTACCAGAAGAAGAATTCTAATCGCCGGGAAACCGGCTTTTTTATTTTCTCTTTTTGTGCATTTCAGTAAACTAAAAATTCAGAGTGCATACAGAAAACGCGAACATTTAGTGTATATGTAGAAAATCATACTGAAAACTGAGTCTTGATAATGTGTATAATGATTAAAACAGGTGCAATCATGAAAACAACTATCGAAAAAACTAAGATTTATCCAGTATTGAAAGTGGGTGAAAACCAATTGAAGTTCATTTCCTCAATAAACAGAATTCAAGAAGGATTAAAAGAGAATGAATGCACTGGATACTTGATTCGTGAAGAAGAGAATATAGTTGGATTTGCACTTGTAAGAAGATATGATATCGATAAACTATTTATCTGGAACTTAGTTATAGATTACGAAAATCAAGGTAAAGGATTTGGTAGAAAACTAGTTAGCGAAATAATAAAAGAGTACAGTAAGGATGGGGTTAGTATCTTTACTACGACTTGTCATACTGATAATTACGATGCAAGTCTATTCTTCATGAAACAAGGATTTATTGAGACAAGCAGAGTTGAGAGTAGTGAAGTTCATGAACGAAATCTTACCAAATTTATGTCTATTTGATTTATTAGGAAATCTGTGAGAACTATCTCCCAACATTGTTGAAAAAATCATGTTGAATCTGAATCAACATCAATATCTCAGTAAGATCTTCGATCGAAGCGTTTGGGATGGTGTTGAGTTCTCTTCCGCAACGAAACACCTTTCTCCCATCTTCATAGACATAGGTATATCCCGATAATTCCTCACCGCATCTTCCGCAGCCGTAGCATCCCGTATACTTCCCTTGGAACTCTTCGATGACATTCTTGACGGAAGCGTGGAATTTTTCGGAGTAATCATCGGAAGCATAGTATTTTAGTCGGAGATCATGCGGGTAGAATTTGGCGATGGTTTGGTTCAAACCGGGATGACGAAAATCCAGCCCGAAGGTCGCCGACGCGGTCCGTTTGGGCGCATAACCCAAACGAACAAGCAAGTCGATGATCGGCAGATAGAATGCACGATCGGATTCATCTTGTTTGATCAGGAAGTCTTCGATGAGCTGAGCTTGGTTACTGTTCATCTTTCATGTCTCCTTCTCCATAGTTCTATACAATTGAAGCGATATCCACTAAAATAGAAAGAGAAAGCATGTTTTTAATCCATTATTAATCTACCCGAACGAGGATTTACATCTTCACTTGTTATCATAGCATCAACCAAGGAAAGGGTGAAATCATGATTACCATCGAACAAGTAGAAAAAGTAGTCAATCTGACCGGAGCCACGTATCAAGATGCCAAAGAGGCGCTTGAAGCGACGGAAGGGAATGTATTGGAAGCCGTCATCAACATCGAGAAACGCAGAGGGGAAACGAAACAGTCGACCCATGCGAATCAAAACAGACAAGAAGAGAGAAAAACACAGAATGAAGAATCCAACAGCGATTCCCTCGACCAATTCGTCGAATGGGTCAAACGTTGGGTCCATCGCGGAACCATCAATAAACTCGAAGTCGTACGCAACAAGAAAGTTGTCCTGGCGTTGCCGGTCCTTGTCTTCATCATTCTGGTTCTGTTTGTCTTCTGGGTCACCGTACCTCTGTTGATCATCAGTCTCTTCTTCGGATACGGCTACCGTTTCAGCGGACCGGACCTGGAGAAGACGAAAGTGAACGATGCGGTGCAGATGGCCAGCGAAGCGACGATCAAGGCGAAAGACGCCGTCGTAAATACCTTCGACGAATGGTCGAAAAAGGATGATGATGCCAATGGAAAGAATTCTAATCATTGAGGATGAATCGAAAATCGCTCGTTTTATCCAGCTTGAATTGAATCACGAAGGCTACGAGGTCGAACTCGCATCCGACGGAAGGGACGGGCTTGAGTTACTCAAGACCCGTCCTTTCGACTTGGTTTTACTGGATATCATGCTTCCCTCGATCAACGGATTCGAAGTCTTGCGTCGTTTACGACTGTTCTCTTCCGTCGCGGTCATCCTGTTGACGGCCAAAGACGATGTCATCGACAAAGTCATGGGTTTGGATTCCGGGGCCGACGACTATATCACAAAGCCCTTCGCGATCGAAGAACTCTTGGCGCGCATACGGATGGCGCTGCGTAAGCAAAACCGGACGCAAGTCTCTTTACTGACACACAAAGACTTGGTCGTGGACGTGGAGAAATACAAGGCGACGTTGAGAGGGAAGGAAATCGAACTGACGAAGAAAGAGTTCGACCTGTTAACCATCCTCCTCCAAAACAAAAACAAAGTCTGTACCCGGGAAAACCTGCTTGAGCGGGTATGGGGTTACAGTTACGACGGGACGACCAATGCGGTCGACGTCTATATCCGACATTTGCGGGTGAAGATCGAAGATGAAGACATGAGCGTGATCCATACGGTTCGCGGGGTCGGCTATGTCATCAAAGATGAGTAAGCCGCAATCCAGGGTAAAACAGAATCCGACGAAGAAATCGCTGGCGTTGAAGATGAACCTAGCGATGTTTTCGCAAAACCTGAATTTCATCTTCTTGTCGCAACTTTTGATGTTCAGTCTGATCGTATCGTATCAGACCCTTAGGATCGAACAGAACGCACAGGAACTGTTGGACAACGCCGTGATCGCGACCGAAATCACGGAGGGAGTGGAAATCCTGGGCTATTCCTTTCTAATCGTGGACGGGTCGCAAGACCCGCAGGAGAGTGCATTGCTTGCCTGGATGTTACCGATCGAAGATGCGGAACGTACCTGGTTCATCCCGAAGACAAATCCGAATTGGATCACACGGGTGATGACCAGCGAATATCAGCTGTTCGTCCCCTATCGCAATTCCAACCTCCTTATACGCTATCCGCTTCAATCCAACATCATCCAACTTCTGCAGCTTTTGGCGATCCTTTTCGGGGTCCAATTTCTCTTTCTTCTGATCCGCATCGTTTCGAACTTCGGTCTAGTGAACGACGCCCTGCAACCCTTGGCCCAATTGACCGATTCGGCGGTGAAGCTTCAAAACGAATTGTCGAATGTTTCGCTTGCGAAACGAAGTTCGGAGATCGAAGGTTTCGCCGGGGTGTTGAAACAGCTCGATGTCACCCAACTCGACAAACCGGTGTTGGTCCAGAACCAACAAAAAGAACTCGACGCATTGACCAACGCGATCAACGATCTGTTGATCCGCATGAAGGATGCCTATCAGTCACAGACGCGGTTCGTTTCCGATGCTTCGCATGAACTCAGGACGCCGATTGCGATCATCCAAGGTTATGCGAACCTGTTGGACCGTTGGGGGAAAGACGACCCCAAGACGGCGCAGGAAGCCATCGACGCCATCAAAGACGAGTCGCAGCACATGAAGAACCTGATTGAACAACTGTTGTTTCTAGCCCGCGGGGATAGCGACACCTTGCTTCTGCAGAAAGAGAAGTTCGATGTCGACCAACTCATCCAGGGCATCGTGAAAGAAGCCCGTTTGATCGATGCGACGCATCCCTATGCGTTCACCCCGACACAGCCGACGGGGATGTTCGCCGACAAGCAACTGATCAAACAAGTACTGCGCATTTTACTAGATAATGCGAGTAAATATTCCAAAGCCGACGAAGTCATCCGGATCAAAGTGTCGCACGATGGGAAAGACGTCTCCATCATGGTGCAGGACAACGGGGTCGGGATGAAGGAAGAAACCGTCCAACATATCTTCGATCGTTTCTATCGCGGGGATACGACGAAAGACATCAAAGCGAAAGGGACGGGGCTTGGCCTATCGATCGCAAAATCGATCGTGGAAAAGCATGACGGGAAATTCGAGATCAACAGCCGCTACGGCGTCGGGACATGGATCACCGTCACCTTCAAGGACGCCTACGTCCCGAGCGACAACCTGAACGGGAATTCGGGCGAAATCAAGTAAAACGGATGGAAATTTGGTAAAGTAGAAGAAGAGAGGTGCAAGCATGAAAAAAATATTGATCATCGGCGGTACGGGGACGATTTCCACGTGGATCACCCGACACTTCGCCCAGGATCCCCAATGCGAATTGTTCGTGATGAACCGGGGGAGAAAGAACGACCAACTTCCTCAGAATGTTTCCGTTTTGATCGCGGACATCAACCAGAGAGACCAGGTCGAGGCGGCGATCCAAAGCCATCGGTTCGACAGTGTGATCAACTTCGTCCTTTTCACTCCGGACCAGGCGAAACAGAACATCGAACTCTTCCGCAAGAAGACCGATCAATTCATCTTCATCAGTACGGTCGCGACGTTGAACCATGAAGGGCATCTATTACTAAGTGAAACCACCTCGCAAGGGAATGAATACAGCGAATATGGCCGAAACAAAGAAGCCTGCGAGAAGGTGTTTCTCGAGGCTTATCAAACCGAGGGCTTTCCGGTGACGATCGTCCGTCCTTCCCAAACCTACGGGGAAGACCGGATCCCCGTAAGCATCAAAGGGAAGACCTGTTGGTCGGTGATCGACCGCATGAAAAAAGGCAAGGAAGTCATCGTCCACGGGGAAGGGCAATCCGTCTGGGTCAGCACCCATGCGCAAGACTTTGCGAAAGGCTTCGTGGGATTGGTCGCCAACCGAAAAACCATAGGACAAACCTACCAGATCATGAGCGACAAAGCCCATACCTGGGATGACATCTACAGGGAACTGGCCAGACTCCTTAAGGTCGAGTATCGACCGGTCTATCTCCCAAGCGACATCCTGGCGAAATCCACGGTCTATGACTTATTGACTTCGATCCAAGGGGATAAACACTTCTCCTGCCTCTACGATACGCGTAAGATCAAAGAGATGTTCCCCGACTTCGCCTGCGAGATCGACATTCAGGCAGGGTTGAAACTCTACCTCGACTACATGGAGGAACATCCCGAATTGAAACAGGAAGACGCCGCTTTCGATGTCTGGTGCGACAAACTGATCAACCGATTCAAAGAAGCGACGGAAAACCTGATGGAGAACCTATAAAAAAAGGACGCGCGAGCGTCCTTTGACGTATTCCGATTACATCGGTTGCATGACACCCGAGAAGACCAACCAGGCCAACACGGATTTCGCAACCAAACTCAAGACGATGTATGTACGTTCGCCGTACAGGTAGTTCTTCCATTTCCCGACCTTCAAGTACTGAAGGATCATGTTGATGGGGAAAAGGTTGAAGAAGACGAAGTAGGATCCCACGATCGCATAGACGAACCAAGGCACTTCCGCAGGATTCGCATTCCCGAAAGCATAGAGGAGAATGATGATCCACGGTCCGATCCCTGCGACGGAACCGAAGATGAAGGCCGACCAGTCGGTCTTTTTCTTGAACTGGTTGATTTCTTCCATCATCAAGCCGAACCAGTTCATCGAGGCGTTGAGGAAGAAGATGGCGATCAAGGCGCCGATGTCGTAGACCCCGAACAACTGGGCGATCAACACGATCATCACCGAAGAACTTAGCGCGTATTCATGCCAACGGAAACGGTTGATCCCTTTCGCCAAATCGGCGTTGTAGGTTTTGTTTCCGGGATACACGATGATGAAGTGGGCTAGAGCGGAGAGAAAAAGGAAGGAAGATACGGCGATGGCGAAGGGCATGTCCCCGATTTTACCGGGCAAGGTGACCAAACGCATCTGGACGGGATCGAAGGACAGGTAATACGACAGGATCGGTGTTTTGAAGTTCGCGATCTTGTCGATGGTGAGGGCGAAAAACAACATCAAACTTCCTTGGACGAAATGCAGACTACCCATGATAAGATTGAATTTACGTAGTGATTTAAAATCGATGACTTTCTTCATATGATTGACTCCTGGTTCCCCTTGTAAGGATTGTATCTCTATTGTAATGGTTTGCGTCCCTGAAACAAGCAATTTGACTTTCTTCTTGAAAGAATTGGAAATATTGCCATTTACAGAGGGATAGATGTGAAAAAACCGCGATTTTAAGGACGATTTGATCCTTCTCTTGTGGAACGTTACGCATCCGCTGCTTCAATAAAGCTGAGTTCATTCCAGGACATTCAATCTTGGTTTTCATAATGGTAAACCTAGTGCGGATGATTAGGGAATCATGCTAAAATAAGCGCAAGGGTCGCACTGTTCATCGGATGCGACACCATGACCATCATTCTTCTTCCCATCGCATCGATGCTTTGTTTGATCGTCGTTTTCAACGATATCTTTTTCATCACCTAAACCCCCCCATTCACATGACGGAATCGTCTTCACGGAGGAACCATGAATAAGAAATTCAAGATTGACCCTAAATACGGGCTGATGATCGGTGTGGCGTTCGCACAGATCGTTTTCGGTTTCTCCCAAAACAGCGGGACGGAGATTCTGAGCGGATTGAAATCCATCCTCACCCAACCCTCGAGTTTGATCAGCGACTACATCGGACTTGGAAACATGGGGGCGGCGTTTGTGAATTCAGGTCTGGTTCTCCTTGTGCTCCTCTTATTGCTGTCTTTTCTAAAACAGGAATTGAACGGACCCTTGATCGCCGCCCTCTTCACGATCGCGGGATTTGCGTTCTTCGGGAAAAACCTGTTCAATGTCTGGCCGATCCTCTTGGGGGTCTATGGCTATTCGATCTTCAAAAAAGAGAAGTTCAATAAATTCCTCGTCGCCGCCTTGTTCGGGACGGCCATGGCGCCGGCCATCTCCGAGATTGCGTTCGGGAGCAGCCTATCCTTGATGGTCAGTCTTCCGCTGGCCCTGTTTTCCGGCATCCTCCTTGGTTTTCTGATCTACCCTCTCGCCGTCTCGCTCATCAACGTCCATCAAGGGTACAACCTCTATAACATCGGATTCGTCGTCGGGATGACCGGTCTGGTGTTTGTTTCGATCCTTCGCTCGTTCGGCTACGTCCCCACACCCAAACTCATCTGGACGACCGGCAACAACCTTGTCCTCGGGATTTATCTTATCACCTTGTTTATCTTGATCCTGCTCTATGGATTCATCATGAACAACAACTCGTTTAGAAACGTTCGGAAGATCCTGGGTCATTCCGGGAAACTGATGAGCGACTTCATCCAGCTTGAAGGCTATGGCGTTACCCTCATCAACATGGGCTTGGTCGGATTGATTTCGGTGGTCTACATTCTTCTTATCCAAGGGGATTTGAACGGACCGACCATCGGCGGGATCTTCACGGTCGCCGGTTTCGGGGCGTTCGGGAAACATCCCAAAAACATCCTTCCGATTTTTCTCGGCGTCCTCCTCGGTTCTCTTCTCAAAGTCTTCTCGATCAACGACCCTTCCATTCAGTTAGCCGCCTTGTTCGGTACGGCCTTGGCTCCGATCTCCGGGAAATTCGGATGGCCATGGGGCGTGGTCGCCGGTTTCATTCATTCTTCCGTAGTGTTGAATGTCGGTTATCTCCATGGCGGATTCAACCTCTACAATAACGGGTTTTCGGCGGGCTTGGTCGCCGCGGTGCTCCTTCCGATCATCGGGATGTTTTCGAAGAGCGAATCGACGGCTTCGACGGATAAGAAATCGTAGCCGCGTCTTTCATGACTTCGATCGACGTCTCATTTGATTGAAGAAGCCGGGAAGCGACATCATCAGGAATGGTATAATAGGGGAAACGGGGGATATGGTTATGGTTAAAATGAAGAAATTGATATCGAAGTACGGTTTGTATGTGGTTTCCCTTGTCTTGGGAGGGATTATCGGATCCTTGGACAACTTTGATGTTTGGACAATGTTCGGCGATACGCCCTTTCTTCTGGTTTTGTTTGCGTTATTGGGAGTGATGTATCTTTTGATTTTGCTCAACATCTTCATTCACGAAGCCGGCCACTATTTTTTTGGCAGGATTTCCGGGTACACCTTGGTTTCATTTCGCGTCAAGAAATGGATCTTCATCAAAGAAGACGGCAAGATCGTGTTGAAGAGATTCAATGTCCCGGGGATCAGCGGTCAATGTTTGATGATGCCGCCTCAACCGTTTCGCGAAGACTTCCCGTATAAACTTTATAACCACGGGGGATGGATATTCAATCTGATCACCGTCGCAATTCTATCCGTGTTTCTTCTTTTCGTACCCATGGGTCTGGAATTGACGGCACTTCTCTACTTCTTCGCCTTGACCGCCCTAAGTTTTGCGTTAACCAGCGGAATTCCGATGAAAACCCACGGCTACCCCAACGATGGATACGATATCCGCAGTATGAAAAAGAGTGCGGATTGTCGGAAGGCGTTCTATATGCAGATGCACATCCATGGCGTCTTCGTATCCGGCGTACGGCTTGAAGACATGCCGGAGGAATGGTTTCATCACTCCGAATCCGCGGACTCATCCGAACCCTTAATCGCGACGCTCGATGAATTCCGCTGTTCCCGCGAGTTTGGCAAAGGGGAAACTGAAGAGGCGACGCGCTTCGCCTACGAGTTGATCCAACGATCCGGACTCGTCGAATTTCAAAAAAACGAGTTGCGGTGCGTCCTCTTGTTTAACGAGGTGCTCTCGGAGTGCCGACCGGAAGTCATCCATTCCCTCTATACAAAACCGCTACAAAAGTATATTCAGAGAACTTCCTACATGCCCGCCCGGCATCGGTTGACTTATGCCCTTGAGAAAATCTATTATCGAGATGATGAAAAGGCGAGTAAGGCGAAAAAGAAGCTCGAGAGAACGCTGAAGACCTTCCCCTATCGCGTGGAAATCGAAGTTGAGAAGAAAGCCATGGATGAGATTGATGAACGCGCGAATGGGCAAAGGGCATGACTCACAACGACGCAATGTGAATTTCGATGGCGTTGATCCACTCGATATCTTCCATGGATCAAATGAATCAACATTCGATCTGTGCATTAATTTCCATGATGAACGATATGAATCACAAGTGGAGGTCGAAAATACTTCAGTGATAAACGCGAAATAACTTCAGTGATAAACACGAAATAACTTAAATGCATTTGTAAAGGAATGGGAACTGGATTATAATTGAGTTGAGGGAAAAGATATGAAGAAATACTATCCGCGATTAATAGACTATAAAATCAATCAATATCTGAACACGTTCGGCGCGATTTTAATCGAAGGACCAAAATGGTGTGGGAAAACAACTTCCGCAAGTCAACATGCAAAGAGTATTTTAAGAATGCAAGATACCTCAACAATACAAAACAATATGCTTATTGCAAATACAGTTCCGTCGTTGCTTCTTGAGGGAGGAAAACCAAGGTTAATTGATGAATGGCAGACTGCACCAGTGCTGTGGGATGCTGTCAGAGTAGATGTCGACAACACAGGAGAAATTGGACAATATATTCTTACCGGTTCGGCATCGCCCTTAACATCTTCAACAATGCATACAGGAACGGGAAGAATTGCTCGCCTGCTAATGCGACCCATGAGTTTGTATGAGTCAAATGACTCTTCCGGCGCGATTTCACTTAAGGATTTACTTGAGAATCGGTCGATTATGCCATGCAAATCAAGTAAAAGCATTCAAGATATTGCATATCTGATTTGTCGGGGAGGCTGGCCGCAATCGATAAACTTACCTGAGGAATCCGCATTACTCGTTATGAAGGAGTACGTGAAATCAATCTATAACAATGATATCGCGGAAGTCGATCATATTAAAACTGATCCAAAGCGGGTAGAATCCTTTCTAAAAGCCTACTCACGGCATATTCAAACTCTCACAAAAAACACAACAATACTAGCGGATATGAGAGAAAATGACATCGGCATCTCTGAAGTAACATTGTATTCATATCTAAGCAAGCTACAGAAAATGTTTATCATCGAAGAAACGAGCGCATGGGCACCAAACATACGCTCAAAGACGGCGATACGTTCTTCAAATAAAAAAGGATTTGTGGACCCGTCGATCGCAACCGCAATTCTTGGTCTTACACCTTCACTGCTTCTGAAGGACTTTGAACTATTTGGATTCATGTTTGAATCATTATGTATCCGTGATCTTCGAGTGTATGTAGAAAAAATGGATGGTCAAGTTCTGCATTATCGTGATGATTTTGGGCTCGAATGTGATGCGGTCCTGAAATTGCCAAACGGTGAATATGGACTTGTGGAAATAAAACTTGGTGGCAAACAAGAAGAAGATGCTGCTAAAAACTTAATTCAACTTGAAAAGCGATTTGAGAATAAAACAAAACCGATTCTTAAAATGATACTAACAGGTGGAGAACACGGATATACTAGGCCTGATGGAATTCATGTTATTCCAGTCGCATGTTTGAAAGACTAACTGTTTACAATCGAGTGAAATTTAACAGTCTAAACCTGCTTCTAGATCTGTAAAACTTAGTATCCTTAACTCAAAACAAGGAGAAGTTCCAATGAAGAAAAACTATCTTGGTTTGGATGTACTGCGCGGCTTGGGGATTTTCGTACTCTTGACCATGCACACCGCGTTCTATCATTTCGAAGGCCTGTATGATCTGGACTTAAACAATCCGCCTCCCGTCGTAACCGTGATCGGACTGATGCTGATGTTCGCGGGGATCTTCGCCATGGTCAGTGCCATCGCGCATACCACCCAGTATCTGCGTAAACGTCGTCAATTGGGGTACGACCATGCCAAACTTTTGAAATACAACACGATCAACGCTCTGCTTATTCTGGTTGTCGCCTACCTCTACTTCATTTTCACCGGTCCGGGCATCGTCAACATGGCCGCCCGCAGTATGAACAACTCCATCTTTGTGGAATGGTTCGCGACCGGTAAACTGATCGGCACCAACATGGAGCGTCTGTGGTATATCGACAGTCTCGTCATGCTTGGGACCAATGTCTTATTGATGGGCTTGGTGTTTGTCGCTTTGGAGAAACTCTTCAAGAAAAAAGTCACGCCGACCCACTATCTCATCCTGGGACTCGCCTTCTTCGTGCTTTCCATGATCCGCATTCCGCTCTATCCGCTCTATCTCGAGGCGTATGAAAGCAAGAACTGGCTCGTCCTCTCCGTTTTGAATCCGCTCGTCAGTAAAAACAACCCGATCTTCCCGTATTTCTCCTTCGCATTGATCGGGATGTGGATCGCGATGTTACTGGCTCAAAAAGACTGGAAACGGGTCGTCAAGAATGTGCTTCCGGTCGGGATTACGTTGTTTGTGGTCGGGGTCGTCGCCTATCTGGTCTTACCCGATACGATGTTGCAGCGCGGGATCGATCCGATCTGGTTTGCGATCATGACCGCCCAACTCGGATTGTTCCAACTCATGATCGTGTTTGCCTTGTGGCACTATGACATCAAGAACCCCAAGTTGAAATTATCCCCCCTGTCGAAGTTCATCGCTCGCTTCGGGGTCGCCGGGTTAAGCATCTTCTTCATCGAAAGCACCTTTAGCGCGATGGTTGCACGAATCATCCGAACCTTCATCCCGACATTTTCATTGGATATCGCCGGATCGTTGCTATTCGGTTTGAGCCTTGCGGTGTTCTGGGGCTTCGTGCTGATTCTTTGGGAAAAGAAGAACTACAAGTACGGCATCGAATACTTCATCGCGAAAACCCTGCGTAAGTACGGTAAGAGCGAGAAACAAGAAAAACTTGAAGGGAAACTTCAATGAGTTCGGGCATGGTCGACGCATTCCGTCTGTTCTATCATCGGAAATTCCATACGGTCGAACAAATCCGTAGGTATCAAGAGAAACAACTGCGTCGCTTGATCGATCTCAGTATGAACGAGTCATCGTTTTATCGTGAACGGTTTTCAACCCACATTCCTCGCACGCTCGAAGAGTTGTCGTTCGTTTCGCCGATCAATAAGGAAATCATGATGGCGAATTTCGATCGACTCAACACGATCGGCGTGAAGCTTGAAGACGTCAAAGCGTTCGCGGTTCAAAAAGAACTCGCAAAGGATTACCTCGGCTATTACCAAGACCGGGTGGTCGTCGGCCTTTCCTCCGGCACCAGCGGAAACAAAGGGGTCTATCTGACACCCAAAGAACTGACGAAGAAACTTCCCTTCGTGTTCCTGGCACGAGGGGGTATCCCGCTACGCCATCTTCCGTTTCGCATCCTCTTTTGCCTGCGTGTCTTCGGACAAGGGTTCGACGACATCAACTCCCCCTTGGTCCATCTCCATTATTGCGCAACCATGACGCCGGTCGATGAAATCATCGACCAACTGAATTCGAAGAGAATCAACATCCTCATGGCGCCTCCGAGTCTTGTCCGGATCCTCCTTCCACACAAAGACAGAATCAAAGTGAAGTTCAAACAGATCGTCTGTTATGCGGAAGTGCTGGAAAAAGAAGAGAAAGAACGCTTCAAGAAGGCGTTTGCGACGAACATCGTGGAGATCTACCAAGCATCGGAAGGACAGATCGCCAGTGCCTGTCGCCATGGAAATCTACACATCAACGAAGACCTCGTGATCGTGGAATTGACGGACGAACAGGGAAACAAGATCGAAAAACCCGGTGAGCTCGCGAAACACATGTACGTCACCAATCTGGTCAACTTCGCCCAACCCCTGATCCGTTATGAAATGAACGACCTGGTCGTGCTTGGGGAGAAATGTCCATGTGGAAGCCGGTTCAGGACGATCGACCATATCTTAGGCAGAAACGACGACATCCTCTATTTCATAACCTTAGATAATCGTAGAATCCCCGTGTTCCCCGATTTGATCAGTCGGTGGATCATCACCGCGACCGATGACATCCGTGAGTACCAGGTACATCAAACCAAAGACGGAGACATGGAAGTTAAGATCGAAACATTACCCGATGTCCATGAAGACCCCAAAATCATCGCAACCAAAGTCAAATGTCGGATCGAAGAAGAATTACTTCAATTCCGGATACGGACAGAAGTTCGTGTCATCCCCGCCGATCTTCCTTTACCCGAAGATCGATCCAAATACAAACGATTCGTCGTCGCCCGATAGGCCGCGAAAGCGTGTTCAGTGAATCGATGCGGGATTGGCAAGAATTGTCACGTAGATTTCATGACATTTCAGTTGAATGAGTGCCCATGTTCTGCTAAAATATGAAAGGGCAAGAGCGCCCCCGTTATGGGGACGCTTTTCTTTTTTTTAATAACATCAAGGAGGGACAGTTATGACCAAGTATATTTTCGTGACGGGCGGTGTCGTCAGCGGCATCGGCAAGGGCATCTGTGCCACATCGCTTGGGCGGCTGCTCAAGAACCGCGGATTGAAGATCTTCATGCAGAAATTCGATCCATATATCAACGTTGATCCGGGAACCATGAGCCCTTATCAACACGGCGAAGTTTTCGTCACCAAAGACGGTGCGGAAACCGACCTCGACCTTGGCCATTACGAACGCTTCATCGACGAAGAGTTGACGCAGAACGCCAACATCACGTCTGGGCGTGTCTATATGAATGTGCTCACCAAAGAGCGCAGGGGTGATTTCCTGGGGGCGACCGTCCAGGTCATCCCGCACATCACCGATGAAATCAAAGGGAAGATCTACGCCGCAGGACGTGATTCCGGTGCGGATATCGTCATCACTGAAATCGGTGGGACCGTCGGGGACATCGAATCCCTTCCGTTTTTGGAAGCGGCACGCCAAGTGCACGCGGAACTGGAGAAAGACGACGTGGTGTTCATCCACACCGTTTTAATTCCCAAAGTCCCGGGAAGCGGCGAACTCAAAACCAAGCCGACCCAACATAGCTATAAGGAACTGATGTCCTTGGGGATCAAACCCAACATCATCGTCACCCGTTGTGAAGAGCGGATCGACGACGACATGCGCCGTAAGATCGCGATGTTCTGCGACGTACGTCCCAACGCGATCATCGAATCCGTCAACGTGGACAATGTCTATGAAGTCCCCCTGAAGTTCCAGGAACAAGGCTTCGACGAATACGTCCTCCATAAATTCAACATCACCCTTCCCCCGGCCGACATGACCGAATGGAAGGCGATGATCGACCGCGCCAGTTCGTTGAAAGAAATCGTCAAGATCGCATTGGTCGGCAAGTACGTCCAATTGCACGACGCCTATCTTTCCGTCAGCGAATCATTGAAACACGCCGGTTATCCGATCAATGCGAAAGTCGACATCCGTTGGGTGAATTCCGAGTGGTTGACGAAAGACACCTTGAAAGACGAACTCAGCGACATCGACGGGATTCTGGTTCCGGGAGGCTTCGGCGGACGCGGGATCGAAGGAAAGATCCTGGCGGCGAAATACGCCCGTGAAAACAACATCCCTTACTTCGGGATTTGCCTGGGCATGCAGATCGCGATGATCGAATTCGCGCGCAATGTCTGCGGTTTGGAAGACGCGAACTCCAGCGAATGGGACGAAACGACCACCAACCCGGTCATCCACTTGATGCCCGACCAAAACAACGTCAAAAACATGGGCGGAACCCTTCGTTTAGGGAATTGGCCGTGTTCTTTGGTGGAAGGGACGAAATCCAGGGAAGTGTATGGAAACGACTTGGTCCAGGAACGTCATCGCCACCGTTATGAATTCAACAACGAATATCGTGCGATCATGGCCGAGAAGGGCGTCGTCTTCAGCGGACTGAGCCCGGATGAATACTTGGTCGAAATCACCGAATTGAAAGACCACCCGTGGTTCGTGGGATGTCAGTTCCATCCGGAATTCAAATCCCGCCCCAACCGCCCTCACCCGTTGTTCTTCGGGTTTGTGCAAGCTTCTTTCAACTACAGCCAAAATAAGGTAAAATAAGCACGCAAAGCCAAGGAGGTAACACAATGGCATTAGTATCCGCAAAAGAAATGTTAGTCAAGGCAAGAGAAGGTCAATACGCCGTCGGACAATTCAACATCAATAATCTGGAATGGACGAAAGCGATCCTGCTTACGGCCGAAGAATTGAAATCGCCGGTCATCTTGGGGGTCTCCGAAGGTGCCGGGAAATACATGGGTGGCTACCGTACCGTCGTCGGCATGGTGAAGGGGATGATCGAAGATCTTAAGATCAGCGTCCCCATCGCTTTACATTTGGACCACGGTTCATTCGACGGCGCAGTGAAATGCATCGATGCCGGGTTCTTATCCGTCATGTTCGACGGTTCGCATTTACCGATCGAAGAAAACATCGCCAAGACCAAGGAATTGGTCGAACTCTGCCACGCCAAAAACATCTCCATCGAAGCCGAAGTCGGTTCGATCGGTGGGGAAGAAGATGGAATCATCGGCATGGGTGAAGTCGCCGATGTCAACGAATGCAAGAAAATCGCCGACCTGGGCGTGGATTTCCTCGCCGCCGGGATCGGTAACATCCACGGGAAATACCCCGAAAACTGGAAAGGTTTGAATTTCGACGTCCTGGGCGCCATCCAAACCGCAACCGGAAAACTTCCTCTCGTTCTTCATGGCGGATCGGGCATCCCCGACGACATGATCAAAACCGCGATTTCGCTGGGTGTCTCCAAAATCAACGTCAACACCGAACTTCAAGTCTTCTTCGCCGCCGCGACCCGTAAATACATCGAAGCCGGCAAAGACCTCGAAGGGAAAGGATTCGATCCCAGAAAGTTATTGAAGCCTGGATTCGAAGCCATCCAAGCCGGCGTGAGAGAAAAAATCATCCTCTTCGGATCCAACAACAAAGCCTAAAACCAAGCGAAGACGACTTTCACCAAGTCGTCTTTCTTTATTTTAATGTGGTAATCGGTTACATTCCCCCAAGCTCTTCACATCACGAAAAACAGGTATATAATACACAATGGATACGGAGGGATACGAATGGAAAGCGTCAACATCATACTCAACCAACTGGTTCTCTTGGGGATCTTGCTCGGAATCGGATTCGGTTTCCGCAAAATCAAACTCTTCGATGAAAAAAACACCCACGGCATCGCCAAACTCGTGGTGAATTTATTGTTGCCGATGCTGATCTTCGAACTGGTCGCGGAAAGCGGTGTACAACCCTCGGCGTATCTGGACATGATGATGTATGCGGTCGCTGTCGCCCTGATCTATACCTTCATGTATTTCCTTGGAACGTTTCTTGGAAAACTCTTGGGACTTAGCGGAAAACGTCTGGATGTCTTCATCCTCTTCATGATGTTCGGCAACACCAACTTCTTCGGCGTCCCCCTCATCCTTTCCCTCTTCAATAATCCCACGGCATCCCTCAACCTCTCCCAACAGATGATCGTCGACAACCTTTTCCTTTGGTCGATCGGTCTTAACCTATGCAAACGCCATCTCGGAATCTCCGACCTACGCAGTCAAATCCGATCCATGGCCAACCCTACGACCATCGCCTTGGTTCTCGGTATCCTTTCCTTAACCACGGGCATCCATCTTACCGGACAACTCCAAAACGCGGTCCTTGGTTTGGCGGACAGTACGAAATATCTTTCGATGATCTACCTCGGGTCCCTGCTTGCCGGTTTGGATATCGCACCGATCATTAAAGAAAAGAGCATCTATGCCTTGGTCGTCGTAAAGATGATGCTTCTTCCGATCCTTTTCTTCGTTGTTTTCAAATTCTTCTTCCCGATTCAATCCGCACAGACCGTCGCGACCATGTTCGCCCTGCCGGGAATGGTCACCGTTTCGATCCTGGTGGCCATGCACGACTCCGATGCGACCTACGCCGCCGGCATCGTCTTCATCACGACCCTCCTCTGTTTAGTGACGCTTCCGCTGGTGACCTACGTTTTCACCCTGCTGTCATAGTCAAAACCCCGTTTCTCTGATAAAATAGGTGTGCTAAGGGAGGTTATCCATGGAAGAAGTACTAAAAATCAGAGGTGGCAATAAGTTGAAGGGTAGCGTTCGGATCAGTGGTTCGAAAAACGCAACCGTCGCTTTAATCCCCGCCGCCATCCTAGCCTCCACAGGTCCGGTAGCCATCGTAGGCGCCCCCGACATCTCCGATGTCGATTCCCTCGCGGAACTGTTGCGTTTTTTAAAGGTCGATGTCATCCAGAGTTCCAAAGAAAACATCGTCATCGATCCGACCCATATGGAAAATATCGCGTTGGATCATCCTGCGGTACAGAAACTGCGTGCTTCCTACTATTTCATGGGGGCGTTGCTTGGGAAATATAAGAATGTACGGATGAAAATGCCGGGAGGTTGTTATCTGGGTCCTCGTCCCATCGACCTTCATCTCAAAGGGTTCGAAGCCCTGGGGGCGACCGTCGAATATGATCGCGGCAGCTACCACATTTTCGCCGAAGAGCTTGTCGGTGCGAAAATCTTCCTTGATATTTCATCCGTCGGAGCCACCATCAACATCATGATGGCCGCGGTGTTCGCAAAGGGTCGCACCTTGATCGAGAACGCAGCGAAAGAACCGGAAATCATCGACGTCGCGACCATGCTGAATAAGATGGGGGCACACATCCGTGGAGCCGGGACCAACGTCATCACGATCGACGGTGTTGAAGTTTTAAACGGATGTTTCCATGAAATCATTCCCGACCGGGTCGAAGCCGGAACCTTCATCATCATGGCGGCCGCGGCCGCCGAAGAGATGACGGTCGAAAACATCATTCCCCAGCATTTGGAATCGCTCTTAAGTAAGTTACAGGAAATGGGTGTCGACATGACGGTCAACGTTGACAATGTCGTCGTACGTAACCATAACGGGAACCTGGTTGGGACGGACGTGCAGACTCTTCCGTATCCCGGATTCGCCACCGATCTTCAGCAACCGATGACGCCGCTTCTAACCCAGGCGCAGGGTGAATCCGTCATCAAGGAAACGATCTACGTCGAACGCTTCAAACATTGCGTCGAATTACAGCGCATGGGGGCGGATATCGAGATGATTCCGGCATCCGCCATCATCAACGGACCGGTGAAACTCTACGGGGACCGGGTGACCGCGACGGATTTGCGTTGCGGGGCGAGTCTGGTCATCGCGGGATTGATCGCCGACGGAGTGACCGAGATCCACGATGTCTATCATATCGACCGCGGGTATGAAAACCTGGACGGTAAGCTAAAATCGTTGGGCGCAGAAATCTGGCGTGAGAACATCGACGAATAACGAAAACAGACCCGGATGTTTCTTAGGAAACTCCGGGTCTTTTTGTGTCCAAGCCATTCTTGACTTTGTACTAACATAATGATAATATAAATTCATGAAAGCGTTATCACGCTTGATAGGAGAAAGAGGAAAGCTATGGATAAAATCATCGATTTGTTTGATAGAAAACTCTCGCCTATTGCTTCGAAGATTTCCGGTCAACGTCACCTGATCGCCATCCGCGACGGGTTGATCCTGACCATGCCGTTGATGATCGTCGGTTCGATCGTCATCATCTTCTCGACAGACTTCCCGATCCCGGGATGGGCCGACTTCATCACCGGAATTTTCCCGACGTGGGACGATTTCATTTGGGGTGTCGTCTTCCAATCCACCATGAGTCTGGCGGGTCTCATCGCCGTCATGGGGATTACGTATTCTTTAGTCAACAGTTATAAAGAAGAAGGAATCGTCGCCGCCGTGTTGGCCGTTTCCGCCTTCTTCCTCCTCCAAGACGGCTCGGCTTGGGCGTGGAATTCCAGCGCGCTCGGCGCGGAAGGCTTGTTCTTGGGCATCATCGTCGCCATGATCGTTTCCGAAATCTATGTCCGTATCGTCAAGGGGAATTTCGTCATCCGTCTACCGGAAAGCGTACCTGTCGCCATCAGCCGTTCCTTCGTCGCGTTGGTTCCGGGTGCGGTCATCATCCTTCTCTTCGCAATTACCCATGTCTTGTTTAGAATGACTCCGTATGGAACCGCAGGAGCCTTCATCGTCGCCGTCCTCCAAGCACCGTTGGTCGCCATTTCCGCCAGTTACATCGGTGCGATGTTGACAAGCTTCTTTATCTCGATCTTCTGGTGTTTCGGCCTGCATGGCGACTTGATCGTCGGAGCCGTCACCGTCCCTCTGCTTCAAGCCGGTTATCTTGAAAACGTCGAAGCGTTCCGTCTTGGCTTGGCCATCCCGAATGTCGCCGTCGAAGGATTCCAATCTTTGTTCTTGAATGTCGGCGGTACCGGTGGTACATTAGGGTTAGCCGTTGTCTGTGCCTTCTTCTCGAAATCGAAACAGTTGAAACTGGTCGGCCGTCTTTCCTTGGCCCCTGGCATCTTCAACATCAATGAACCCATCGTATTCGGTCTCCCGATCGTTATGAACCCGATCCTGATCATCCCTTACCTCTTGTCCCCGTTGGTTGTTGCAACCATCACCTACTTGGCCATGAGCGCTGGATTGGTCAATCGAATCGTAGCGGCACCTCCGTGGACGACACCTGTCTTCTTGTCAGGCTTCATCGCTACGGGCGGAGATTTCCGCGCAGTCATCCTACAAATCATCAATATCGTGATCGTCATCGCATTCTACTATCCGTTCATCGCGATGTGGGATCGTAAACAATACGCTTTGGAACAGAGTTCGGTAGAGTAAACAAAGTGAAGTAAGGTTGCTTCGGCAACCTTTTTACTGGAGGGCACCCATGATACAAGAAACACTCATTCTGGCTGGCGGAAAAGGCGAGAAGTTCTGGCCGTTTCAGAGCACCCGCAACAAATCCATGATTCCGATTTCCAACACGCCGCTGCTTGTCCATACGGTCGATGCGCTGATCGAGAGCGGGATGGAACACATCGTCATCGTTTCCGCGACCCACAGCGCCGCGATACGGAATGCATTTCGTAAGCAAGCGGAAGTCGACGTGGTGGAGATCGCCGAGTCCAAGGGGAGTGCGGATACGTACCTGCAGGGGTTGGGGAAACTCAACAACCCGACCCGACCTTTCTTCGTGTTGCATGGGGATTGCCTGGTTCAAACCGAAGATCTCGTTTCATTCTTAGATCAAGCGAAGCTTCACGACGCTTTGATTTTCCCGCTTCGCGAGCCCTCCACCAACTGGATCGCCTGTCGTCTGGACCAAGGGAAAGTCGTCGACTTCGGTGGACATCACCGCGGGAATCTCATGACGCATCAACTCGCCGGGTTCATCGCCGACGGAAGTTTCGCCGGTTATTGCGAAGTCAACCCCGGGAAGTTCACCAACTTGAAAGTCGGGGTCGGATCCCCGCAGGAAAACTACATAGAAGTCTCACTGATGGATGCGATGGCGGACGGTTTGTCATTGAACGCCCGCATCGCATCCCAGCCGGTCTTCGACATCGACAAACCTTGGCATGCGATGGAAGCCAACGTCTACATGAATCAAAAACGTTGTTCGGAATTGAAATCAAACGAACTGGCAGAAGGGGCGTCGATCGACCCGACCGCACGGATCGACGGGTTTGTTCGAGTAGGGAAAAACAGCAAGATCGGCAGGAATGTCTGGATCAGAGGCAACGCGATCATCGGGGATGAGACGATCCTCGACCAAGGATGCATCGTCGGGGAGAACGTGGTGATCGGAGACAAGTGTTCGATCTTGAACCATGCGAAACTTGGGGATCATTGCACCTTGGGGCATCGATGCATGATGGACCAGGGGTTTGAACTGTTGACCAGTTTGATCCTCGACCATGTCTACCTCGTCCATTACGGCGAATATTACGGAATGATCGGCGAGAATACGGATCTGGGTGCGGGAACCACCTGTGGGACCTTGCGCTTCGACGACGGCTTGACCGTGCAAAGCGTGAGGGGCAGGAAGGAAACCCCGACCCACTTCGCCAACGCCAGTTATATCGGGGACAATAGCCGTACCGGGGTATGCGCCGTCTTGATGCCCGGGGTGAAAGTCGGATCCAACAGCGTGGTCGCCAGCGGTGTCGTACTGAATGAAGACTTGGCGGATCAAACCTTGATCTATGCCAAGCAAGATACGGTAAAAGTCCCATGGGGACCGGAGAAATACGGATGGTAAACCTAAAGAAATCTGAAATCGGCATTTCCGTCTATCCTGATTTCTATGCCAAAGACGACTTGAAAGAACAAGTCGAACGGGCGGCGAAACTCGGCTATACGCGCATCTTCACCTCGATCCAATTGGGCAATCTGGGATTTGAGAACACCAAGGACAATGTGACCGAAGACTTCCAATACCTTTTCGACCGTTGCGATGAACTCCGCATCATCATCCATGTGGACATCAACGACCGGGTACTGAAATCCGTCGGAGGGTCGCCGAGCGATTTATCACCGATCCATCGCATGAAAATCAAAGTCTTGCGCCTGGACGGAGGATTCACGGATGACGAAGTCGCACAGATGACCAACAATCCCTTCAACATCCAGATCGAAGAAAACAGTTCGATGGTCGACCATCCGGAGAAACGGATCCAAACCATCCAAGAAAAAGGGGATCTGAAGAACTACGTGACTTGCCACAACTTCTTCCCTAGAAACGATACCGGGTTATCGTTTGAGGATACCGTGAAATTCGCGAAACTCTATGCGGACTACGGGATCCAAAACGGGGTGTTCATCGCTTCCTTGTCTTCCCCCAACGATCTCAATGCTTCCGGCAACGGGGTGTGTACGGTGGAGGAACATCGCTACACCCCCGCGCATGTCGCGTTCAGCGAATTGCGCAATACAAATCTCTTTGACTATATTCTCTTCGGGGACAGCGTTCCTAACCAAGAAGAACTGGAAGCGGTCGCCCGTGCGGCGTCGCTCGACTACGTCGAAATCCCGGTTTGGCTGAATCATTCGCTGCGTCCGGATTTACGTTCATTGGTCACGGAAACCAAGTTGTTGTCTCGTCCCGACCAACCGGAAACGACCCTGCGGGCGACGCAAACAAGAGGACCCCGCAAGATCAAGCCGGAACTGGCGATCCATCGCCCGCAGTATGCGATTACATTAGACAATGAACTCTCCAACCGCTATGAAGGGGAACTACAGATCATCCTTCGTGATCTTCCCCCCACACCGGTCGCCAATGTGATCGGACAAGTCAAGCCGTATGGGAAACGCTTGGTCGAACAAGTGAAGTACAGGAGTTTGTTTTTCAAACTCAAAGAGGAGTAATATGAAAAAAATCCTGCTGATTAGCCGCGAATCCCTTCAAACCGAACGATTCATGCGCCATGTCCGCGACCATCAGGCAAAGAACGAATTGAACTATGAGATCGAAATCGCCTACTATCCCAAACACCTCGTCACGGTCGATGCATGGAAGCCGGATTTCGTGCTTTTATCCACCGAAGTCATCGTATGGAAACCGGACATCGAGAAAGAATTGAAGGAGAGAGGGATCGGATGCGCCTTGGTGAAAGGGTCGCATTACGGTACCGCCCAAGTCTTGCGAATCTTCCAGGACAGCGTCCCGAAGGAGCTTCAACCATGAGTCGACTGAAACTCGTCACGATCGGGGGAGGGTCTTCCTATACCCCCGAATTGATCGAAGGATTAATCAAGCGTTACGCCGAATTCTCGGTGAGTGAAATCTGGTTGGTGGATGTGGAAGAAGGTAGGGAGAAACTTGAAATCATCGGGAATCTTGCCCGTCGCATGATCAAGAAAGCGGACTTGCCGATCGAAGTGTTCACCACCTTGGATCGCAGACTGGCCTTGAAGGATGCGGATTTCGTCACCACCCAATTCCGTGTCGGACAACTGGACGCCCGTGAACGGGATGAAATGATTCCCGGGAAATACGGTGTCATCGGACAGGAGACCAACGGACCCGGAGGGTTGTTCAAAGCCTTACGTACGATCCCCGTCATCTTCTCGATCATCGAAGACTGTAAAACCCTGTGTCCGAATGCATGGATCATCAACTTCACCAATCCGGCCGGCTTGGTGACGGAAGCGGTCTTCCGTCATACCGATTGGAAACGCTTCGTCGGATTGTGTAACGTGCCTATCGGGATGAAGATGGAACTTGCCAAGCTCCTTAACGTCGATGTGAAACGACTTCATGTGGTGTTTGGCGGATTGAACCATCTGGTCTACGCCTTGGATGTCTTGGTCGACGGGGTTTCCATCAAAGCCGATCTCTTCAAACAAGTCGAAGCCATGAAGATGACGATGAAAAACATCGAAGACATCCCCTGGTCGTCGACCTTCCTCAATGCCTTGGGCGTCTTACCGTGCCCCTATCATCGCTATTATTTCCAATACAACGAAATGCTGGAACACTTCATGGAAGAATACCGCACCGGCATCAGCCGTGCCGTGAAAGTAAAGGCGATCGAGAAAGAATTGTTCGAATTGTATAAAGATGTGAACCTGGCGATCAAACCTCCCCAACTTGAACAACGGGGCGGAGCGTACTACAGCGACGCCGCCTGCGACTTGATCTCCTCGATCTATAACGATAAACACGACATCCAACCGGTCAACACCTTGAATCGCGGAGGGATCTCGAATCTACCCGACGACGTGGTCGTTGAAGTCAGCAGCGTCATCACCAAAGACGGACCAATCCCGGTACATGTCGGCGCTTTGCCGGCTGCGGCCCTTGGCATCGTCCAACAAATCAAAGCCTATGAAATCAGCGCATCCAACGCAGCCGCAAAGAGTGACTATGGCCAAGCCTTGCTTGCAATGACCATCCATCCCTTTGTGAGAAGCGAAAAACTGGCGAAAGCCTTGTTGGATGAGATGATGGAAGCAAATAAGGAATATCTTAAGGGATTCTTCAAGGAGGATTAAATGTCCAAGTCGAAAACAAAAAAGCCAAGCATCGAACAACGCTTGATGGAGACCGTCAAAGTCCCGTTGGAATGGGTGGAGGCCCCCGCATGGAAGCGCATCTTCGCCTTCATCTTCGACATGACCCTCATCCTCCCGTTCACCAATTATCTGATGAAGGTGAATACCTATCTCCCGGCGATCGTGACCTTGGTCTATTTCGTCGGTTTCGAAATGAGTCCTTGGAAAGGGACGATCGGCAAACGGATGATGTCCCTCAAAGTCATCGATGAAAACAAAGGGAAAGTCAGACTAAGCCAATTGGTCATCCGCTATCTCTCCAAGATCATCTCGCTCGCCATGATCGGCGTCGGGTATTGGCCGCTCTTATCGAAGGAACCCCAACGGGCATATCCGGATCGGATATCCCATACGATGGTCATCGCATTGACGCCATCCAAAACGAAGTAACATTTCAATCTCAACGAAAAGGCGCATCCATCGACGCGCCTTTCGCATTTTTACTTTGCTTCTTCCAGTAATTCGTACGCACTCGCGATATCGTAATGTCGGCCGTTGGAACTGGTCTGTCGCTGCGCCAGTGTCATCAGACTTTCCGACTTGAGTTTCTTGGCTCTCTTCACATCGATTTCAGCATGGATCAACAGGTCGCAGAGTTCACACGCCAGTTGGTCTTCACCCTTGGATTGAAGTCTCTCGATCCGATCGAAGACGATCTGCGGATCCGAAATCAAGCCCAAGATTTCTTTTGCGTATACTTCGGACGGGACACGGTTCAAGTTCGTCGGATTCCCGTCGAACCATCCCAGATAGCCATGATAGATCGATCGTATCGACCATTGGACCGTACCGTAATACTCCCCAAGATAGGGAAGATCCCGTAACCGTTCCGGCAAAGCGACGCTTCTTACCGTTTCATCTTCACTTTTTCCTTGATTGATGCATTCGATGGTTTGCGTCAAGACGGACTCGATGGCATCGCGATAGTTCGTCAACGTTTCACGGATGGTATCTTCCCCGAGAATGGGTTGGAAATGACCGGGTAAAAGAGCGACAGAAGGGAAGGATAGGATTTTCGTCAAGGAATCGACCCATGCGGCGACATCGCGATATTGTCCGCCCCGGATCGCATAGAGATTGGGCCAACAGGCATAGAAATTATCCCCGCAGCACAACACTTTCTCATCCGGCAACCAAACGAAAAGCTGGTCGTCCGTTTCACCCACGGCACTGATCAATTCAAGGGTCACCCCGTCGATCTCCCGTACCACGCGCTCTTCATTTCGATAAATCGTCGTCGGTACCAAGAAATCATAGTTACCATCCTTCACGGCACGGCCTTCACGCATCCCCAACCCTTGCGTGATGACTTCTTCTTCCGTAAGCGAATATCCGAATTGACGCGAAGCGCGGCGGTTCAACACATCCTGTATTCTGTCCGTATGCTTCAGTAACGGTCTTCGCGGTGCAAACGCGATGACTTCTTCGACGGTGTCTTGAAACGCGGCAGAACCCCCGCGATGATCCGGATGACCATGGGTGAAGATGAGGGTCTTCACGACCTTCCCGGTCGTCGCTTCGATTTCATGACGCAGACGCTTCGCCCTCTCATTTGAATCCAAGCTATCGATCAGGATCAATGAAGTATCCCCCTCGACAAGGATGGTGTTACTGTGACCGTATCCGACGAAATGGGTAATACGATCCGATATTCTGTATTTCTTCTTGATGATCGTGGATTGCGCGAAATCCTTTAATTTTTGTTCAGCTTCATGCATAAGTCGGGTTACCTCCATAAAATCCGTTGACGTACGGACACGTTTATCATATCGTTGTTTTAAGCAAAAAGTAAGTAGGCACCTTTTTGTTTCCATTACGAAAGAAGAGGATTGAAATGACACAAGAAAACATGCCCGTCTGTCCTGTCGCGACGACGATTCAATTGATCGGCAGTAAATGGAAACTCCTGATCATCCGCGAATTACTGACCGGAACGAAGCGAACCGGCGAACTGAAGCGGAGTCTTCCGAACATCAGCCAGAAAGTACTGACGGAAACTTTAAAGTCGATGGTTCAGGACGGGTTGGTACTACGTACAGAATATCATTCGTTTCCTCTTAAAGTCGAATATTCCTTAAGCGAGTTGGGACGATCGATGGTAACCATTTTTAAAGCGTTGGAAGAGTGGGGCAATGAATATATCAAAAACGAAGGATAAAAAATCCTTTCACTTCTTCAATGATGGTCAAACGTTCCGAAACTTAGGAGCCATCAAGACTTTTATCGAAGGCAAGAATGATTGTTGCAGGAGTCAAGTTATCTTGTTAAGGAACGATGAATCAAATCATTCATACTTGGGCATCAATTAAGTATTTATGACTATAGTTTCAAAGATCGTTGAAAGTGCTTACAAATAGTTTGATAATTCCTCACGCTTTGTGCTATGATTCACATAACAAGAGTGGGGGCATTTTTATGAAATCAATTCGTCATTTTTTCATCGCAACGATCGTTACTGCGCTGGTTTTTTCTTCGTTGACTCAACGAGTCTGGGCGATGGACTCCTTCCCGGAATCCAAGCCCACGAATGTCATTCAAGAGGTCCAAGCCGCCATCGACCCTTCCGAAGACATCCCGATTCAGGAAGTGGAAG
>Ga0154525_112_pt2 | contig 92405 bp, 82 predicted proteins | sample RifGroE2_FD_105668 | JGI IMG/M metagenome (GOLD analysis project Ga0154525, IMG submission 105668) | Firmicutes bacterium GWE2_51_13
GAAGATCTTTCCGCTTCCCATCGCCTATAACGTCATCCCCAACATCGGCAGCGAAGAGGAGAACGGATACACCACGGAAGAAATGAAGATGCGCAACGAAGGGCGCAAGATCCTGCATGCCCCCGAATTGAGCGTGAACTGCACCTGCGTCCGCGTACCGGTTTTGCGATCCCATTCGATCGCGTTGACGGTGAAGACCTCGGGGATCCCCGATCTCGACGTCATCCGGCAGGATTGGTCGACCGCACAAGGCATCGGAAAATTACCTGTAGGTCGTAATTATCCGGCGCCCTTGGATACCAGCGACCAAGACCTGGTGATGGTCGGACGATTGCGCAAAGACCTCAACGATCCTCGCCATAGCGTCAGTTTCTGGTGTTGCGGCGACCAAATCCGCAAAGGTGCGGCCACCAATGCGATCCAAATCGCGGAACTCTTCATCAATCCATCATAAAACAACGAAAAGAGAAGCCGAAACCGGCTTCTCTTTATTCTATTATTTTAATTCATTTATTTAATAAATTACTGTCGGTCGGCCATCAAGACACACAACGCGATCGAATTCAGCTTCGCATCGTCGGAATCGGCCCGTGAGGTCAAGACGATCGGGGCTTTCGCACCGGCGATCATACAGGCGACCGAACCTTTGGCGAAGTAGGTGATCGCTTTATACAGGATGTTCCCCGCTTCGATCGCAGGCATCAACAGGATGTCCGCCTTGCCCGCATTGGGGTTATGGATGCCCTTGTGATGGGCGGCCAACTCGCTGATCGCGTTATCGAACGCGAAGGGTCCGTCCACGAAACAGCCCGTGATTTCCCCGCGGTCCTGCATGTCGCTGAGCGCTTGCGCGTCGAGGGTTGCTTGCATCTTTGGGTTCACTTTCTCCACGGCGCAAACGACGGCGACTTTCGGCACATCGACTCCCAACGCCTTGGCGACCGGAAGACAGTTGAGGATGATTTGTTTCTTCGCCTCGACATCCGGGGCGATGTTCATCGCCGCATCCGTGATGTAGAAGAAACGGTCATAATCCGGGATGCTTGCGACCGTCACATGGGACAGGACACGATCCGTACGCAGACCCCATTCTTTATTCAGCACCGCTTTCAATAACACGCTCGTATCGACCAACCCTTTCATCAAGAGGTTGGCTTCGCCGGATGAAACCAGCTTCACCGCAGTCTCGCAAGCCATCGTCGAATCCGGCTCATGGACGATCTTGGTTTGGTCTACGTTGAATCCATGCATCTGTGCGATATCGAGGATTTTGTTTTCATCCCCGACCAAGATCGCTTCCACAAGGTTCATCTTCACGGCACGCACGACCGCGGACAAGACATCGTAATCCTGGGCGACCGCGACCGCCAACACGTATTTCTTCGTTTTCGAAATCCTTCGGGTAATCCCATCGAACAGATCCATGATTCCTCCTTTGAACCGTTAGTTCGGTTATCGATATACTTTCGGCGTTTCTTCCCCGCGTAGATAACGCAACCCGCCAAGCGCCATCGCTTTCAGCTCGTCTTCACCCGGGAAGATATGGACGGGGGCGATCCAATCCGTGTATTTACGGATGTACCCCAGGAATTCCTGATTGTAGGCGATACCGCCGGTAAAGCAGACGGCGTCGACCTTTCCCTTCAACACACAAGCCATCGCACCGATTTCCTTGGCGATCTGATACGCCATCGCTTCCATGACCGCTTTCACTTCAGGATTGGTCTTCGCATCTTCCATCGCCTGCGCCACGTTGCCATGGCCAAGATAGGAGTTCAATCCTCCCAACCCGACCAACATTTTCTTCACCATTGCCCGGTTGTCATCATAGGCTTCCATCAACTTCAAGACTTCCATCGCCGGGATCGCGCCGACCCTCTCGGGTGAGAACGGACCCTCGCCATCCAGGGCGTTATTGACATCGATGACCCTGCCGCAATCATGGGCGCTCACGGAAATGCCTCCGCCCAGATGGGCGACGATGAAGCGGACTTCGGTGACCGGTTTTCCAAGGAAAGCCGCGGCCTGACGGGCAATCTGTTTCGAGTTCAAGGCATGGAACACACTGCGTCGATCATAACCTTTCAATCCCGAATAGCGTGCGGCGTCGCACAATTCATCGGTGACCGGGGCATCCAGGAAGATGACCGGAAGACGATGTTCGACGGCGATCCTGTGACCGATCAACAAGCCGACGGTCGAAATGTGCGAACCGAAACTCTCGTCCTTCGCATCCCGCACGACCGCATCCGTGACTTCATAGATCCCGCCTTCGATCGGCTTCATCAAGGCACCGCGAACCACCAATAAATCCAGTTCTTCGAATTCCCATCCGATCTTCTTCATCCACTCCTCGACGCACGTCTTACGGAATTCCTGCTGGGACAACACATCCCGAAACGGTTTCAGTTCTTCCGTGCTGTGACGAAGCGTGGTCGATTGAACCATCGTTTCATCTTCGAAAACCGCGACCTTCGAAGAAGTCGATCCTAAATTAAGTACGAAAAGTTTCGCCATTGTGTTTCTCCATGTTTGCTTCCATTTTACCATAGCCCTTGCCCCATTCATATGTCCGACTTTCACCCGACGATGAAAAGCGTCGATGGATTTAGGGTGGAAATGCATGGAAGGGTGTGCTAAAGTGGAAAAGACAACGAAGGTGAAACCATGAACATAGAAAGCGAACGATTGATCATCCGTACATTTCGGGAAGAAGACGCTGAAGATCTTTTCGATTATCTTAGTTTACCCGAAATCTATGTGTTTGAACCCGGTGAACCGATCACGATGGACCAAGCCAAAGAAATGGTCGTCGAGCGTAGTCGAAACGATGTTTTCCTGGCCATCGAATCCAAAGAAAACCATCATCTGATCGGACACCTTTACTTCGAAAAAGACGGGTTCGACGACATCGAGACCTGGCATCTCGGCTACATCTTGAATCCGAAACATCAGAACCAAGGCTACTGTACGGAAGCCTGTCGAAGCATGATCGACCATGCCTTCCGATACCAAGGAGCCCATCGGATCGTCGCGGAATGCAACGTCCTTAACGAAGCGTCGATCCATGTATTAAGGAAACTTGGTTTCAGGATCGAGGGGAAGATGCTTCAAAACGTTTTCTTCCATCGCAATGAAGACGGCTCTCCGAAATGGAACGATTCGTACCTTTTTGCACTCTTGATGGATGATTGGATGAATAGTCAATTAGTCTTTCGATCGGGCGAAAGATAATCGAAGTTAAGTGATGCTCAACGAAAGTAAACATACTGACTTTCAACGTGTTCTAAAGTACTTGTGTTTTTTTTACATACGATACTATAAAATAAGAAGCGATGAAAAGTCGCGAAATCAGGGGGCGAAAACCGATGAGAATCTTGAGATTAGTCATAATTTTCAGTATCATCGCAATGTTGGGGGCATGTGCCCAAACCGGGGTGAAGGATGAAGTTCTACTAACCGATGCAAAGGCGAATACCACAATTACAACTGTGGAAGGATTTGTAGGTGAATACAAGATCGAGGAGAAGAACCTGGAAGAGGATCAGTTTAATGCGAGAGTCAGTGTTGTCTTTCGTAATGCCGAGCGTGAAGCCATCGCAGACGTCACCTTAAAATATTCCAAAATCGACGGGAAATGGGTCTTGAAATCCAATCTACTCGCCATTCGAAATGTTAAGGTATTCTACGAGCCGGATCTGGTTCAATCGAAAATGCATGTGGCGGACCATCGAGAGTACTTCGGTTTTCTTTTTTGCGACACGGAATGTCCGAAAGACGAACTATCGACTTTTTCGCCGACTGATGTCGAACTCGTCTCGACGGCGCATGATCTTGACAACGGGAAGTTGCATTACACCTTGAAAGAAATTCATGAAGATGATTATTTGAGCGAATATGTCATTCATGAGGTCGACGGGACGTATTCAATCTTTGACGGGTGGGCTTATACGACGAAGGAATGGACCGCGGTCACGAAATGGAAACTAAATGGAACGTATCGGGTCGAGTGGATGAAAAATGGAGTCGATAATCCTCAAGAGACGCTATACGAACCCAACGAAGTCATCGATAACATAAAAATCACAGGTGAACTTGCGTATACTCGAAAGTCGGACAAGACCACGGATGTTCAAAATTCATTAACGATTAATTTTATCCGTGATGATCAGGCATATACGATCCAACCCGTCTTTGTCGATAAGGGGATTGAGGGGTATGATCTCGTGGTGAAATACGGTCAGCTTGAAAACGAGTCTTTCCTGATCCACTATGAATTTTGCGGATGGCCTGAACGAGATGCGGAAGTGTTCGTGATTAGCGTTGACAACTCATATGGTGTGTTTACCAAAACCGGCCAATGAATCTTATCCAAACCCGTCGCTTCTGACGGGTTTTATTTGGTTATGATGGAGACCTTACTTCATGGAAGTATCGGCTATGATATAATAGAAAGGCTAAGAATGAGGAAAACCATGGAACTGACACGTAAAACCGATCCACAAATCTTCGATGCCTTCGCCACGAAACAAGATTCGATCCACTATTCGAAACTTTCGTTTTGGGGTGAATTCGAGTCTACGAACGGTTACGATGCGGAATACTGGAGTTTTAAGGAAGAACAGGAACTCGTCGCGACGCTTGTCCTGTTGAAGAAAAAATCGATCTTCGGGACGTTCTGGTATATTCCCAACGGACCGGCGATGGATGTGTTCGACCTGGATTTAACCGACAAGGTGTTGACGATGATCAAGGATGAAGCGCTGAAAGACGGCGCGATGTTCGTCCGGATCGATTCCAATATCCCGCGTTTACAACATGACAATAAAGGCGATGTGGTCGAAAGTGGGTTCAATAACGAATTCGTTACCGGTTATTACGAGAAAGCCGGATTCAAACATACTGGATACAATTATGGATACTCGGGATATCTGTTCTCCCGTTTCACCTATGTGCTCGACCTTGAGAAAGAGTTCGATCAATTGGTCGAACAGATCGCCATGAACATGCGCAACCTCTATAAGAAAAATCTGCGGCGCGGCGTGAGCGTCCATGACGCGGGTAGGGATGATCTCCATTACCTTGTGAAGTACGGGAAAGAACTGTCGGATAAACTGGAGTTCAAACCCAAGTCCCTATCGTTTTTCCAACGCTTGTACGACCTTGCGAAAGAACATGCGGTGTATCGCCTGTGCGTCGCGGATTTGAGCGTGGCGAAAGAGAATATTCAAACCGAACGGACCACCTTATACGCCAGCATCGCGAAAGTCGAAGCCAACCCAAGGAAAGCCGGCTTCGTGAAAGAAGTACGACGCCAGATCGAAGACTTGGATAAGGAAGAACGGGATCTGGATGAACTGATCCGAAAGAACGGAAACAACATCGTACTGGGCGCGGCCCTCTATTTGCTTGCGGGGGATCGCTCCTACAATATCTACACCTACACCAACAAGGAGTTCCCGAGCTTCCATGCGACGATCTCGTTCCATGTGGAAACGATCAAGGCGTTTAGGGAAAAAGGAATCCGCCATTATGACTTCGTCGGTGTCTCCGGGAGTCTCGACCCCAAAGACCCCTATTTCGGTCTGCAGGATTTCAAACGCAAATTCGGCGGGGATTTCGTCGAGAACCTTGGCGAGTTCTATTTCAAACCCAAGCCGAAGCAAGCACGACTCTATGACCGGACCATGGTTTATCGCCGTAAGTTCGAGCGGAAATCCTATTCCATTTTCGTAAAGTTGAAGCGAAAACGTCGCGCGGTTCAATAGGAAGATATGTTAAAATATCCTAAGGTTGGAGGAAGAACATGAAAAACAAAGCCGTCGTCCTTGGCGCGAACTACTATATCGGATTAAGCATCGCCCGCGGATTGGGGAAAGAAGGGATTCCCGTCGCCTTGGTCGATTACAAGCTCGAAGGGTCGTATGCGTTTGACTCCAAATACTGCAGTGAAATCCTCATCGCCCCTCACTATAAGAACGAGGAACGAGCGTTCTGCGACTTTCTGGTCGACTATGCGAAGAAACAGGAAGCCAAGCCGGTGCTTTTTCCCTGCGCCGACCCTTACGTCGAATTCATCGACAAGCATTTCCATGAACTAAAGGAAGTGTACTTGTTCAACCAGGAAACCGAGCACTTGACCGTGGATGCGATGGATAAGTCGAAACTCAGCGAGATGGCATTGAAACACGGGGTGAAACTCCCGCGGTCCATCGCCGTCGACGATCCGGATTTGCTGGCAAAGGTCAATGAAATCGGGTACCCGGTCATCGTGAAGCCGGCGGACTCGTCCGCCTTCGTATCGACCTTCCGCATCAAGATGTTTAAGGTTGAAAATGAAAAAGAGTTGCTGGAAAGAATCAAGGTGTGCCAAGAAAAGAACCTGGTGGTTTTCGTCCAACAGATCATCCCGGGGTTCGACGACCACATGTACACCTACGACATGTATATCGACCAAAAAGGGCAAGTCACCCACTGGACGACGTGCCAGAAACAACGTCAATATCCCATCAACTTCGGGGCGTCCGTCTTTACGAAACAACGCTGGGTCCCCGAATTGCATGACATCGGCGCACCGTTCTTCCAAGCGATCAAATGGCGCGGGTTCGCGGAGATCGAGTTCAAGAAACATGCGGTCACCGGGGAATACTACCTCATCGAAATCAACGTTCGGACCACCAACTTCAATGCGATGTTGGACCATATCGGCTTGAATTTCCCGCTGATCGCCTATCGTGAACTGACCGGAAATCCGATGCCGCCCAAGTCGATCGAAACCGATACGAACGTTCACTTCTGGTACGCCTATGAGGATCTACTTGCGATACGCAACTACATCCAAACCAAGCAACTACGGTTTGGGGAAGTATTGGCTTCGTTTCGCGTACCGAAAGTCGAAGCGGTTTACCAAAAAGGGGATGCGAAACCTTTCCATAGTTTCATGAAAATGATTATGAAGAAAATGTGGGCATCCGTGAAAAGGAAGTGGAAACGATGAATGACAAGAAAATCGGAATCATCGGGGGGATGGGACCGGAAGCAACGGCCTACTACTATACCCAGATGATTAAACTCACCGGTGCGCATAAAGACCAGGATCACTTTCGCGTCTACATCGACAGTAACGCGAAAGTCCCCGATCGCACCGCCGCGATTCTAGGGAAAGGCCCCAGCCCCGTCCCGTACATTCTGGAATCGATCGCTTGGATGAATCGCGAAGGCATCGACGAAGCGTTCATCCCATGTTTTACCTCGCATTATTTTTTCCAGGAATACGTCGACCATGCGGAATTCACCCTTCATAACGCCTTCACGGTATGCAACGCCTATCTGAGGGAACAATTGCCCGAAGTGAAGAAAGTCGGGGTGCTCGCGACCACAGGGACGCGAAGCACCAAGATCTTCGATCGGTACCTGAGCGATGTGGAAGTGATCTATCCAAGTGTCGAAGATCAAGAAAACAAGGTCATGAAGGCGATCTATGATCCTGAAATCGGAATCAAAGGCGGACGAACCGAAGGCGAATGCATCGATCTCTTGATCGAAGCCGCCAACGGATTGATCGCGCAAGGCGCCACATGCATCATCGCGGGATGCACGGAGATCGGGTTGGTCCTGCGTCCGCACCATTGCGCCGTCCCACTGATCGACCCCATGCTTCTCACCGTTCTTGAAATCATCAAGCCATGATCCACGTTTTAGCGTGGATTTTTTAATGGAGGTTCACCATGAATGAATTACTCTTTCACTATTTGAAGACCAAACCCGAACCTTACGAAAGCGGCGAGAAACTCTTTTGGGATGACGACCATATCTCGGAGGGGATGCTGGAAGCGCATCTGGATCAGGAGTTCGAAGGCGCGACACGGAATTTCGTGTTCGTTTTCCGCTCCGTAAAATGGATCGCAAGTCTCCGAAATCAAACGAACCCGAAACTGATCGATTTAGGATGCGGACCGGGGATCTATGCCCAACAATTCCATCTCAACGGATTCAAGGTGACGGGGATCGATTTCTCGCGAAGATCGATCCAGTACGCGAAGGATGAGGCGAAACGGTTGGGATTCGCGATCGACTATCGATGCATGAATTATCTTGCTTTGGATTACGAAGAAGAATTCGACGTGGCGACCTTGATCTATTGCGATTACGGCGTGTTGCCGCCCGATGATCGAAAAGAATTACTGAAGCGAGTGAAGAAAGCACTCAAACCCGGAGGGATGTTCATCTTCGACGCCTTCACACCGGTCAATTACGAGAACTTCAAGGAAGAGAGGAAAACAGCGTATCGGGACAACGGATTCTGGACAGCCAGCCCGCATGTTCTGATTCAAACGAATGTCCGCTATGAATCCGATACGTTCTTGGAACAATACCTTGTCCTCACCGAACATGACTTAAAACGTTACAACATCTGGAACCAGGCGTTTACCCAAGAAATACTCACTCAAGAACTGAACGATGCGGGATTCAGGAAGTTGGAAGTGTATGCGAACGTGGCGGGGGATCCCTTCACACCTCAAAGCGATACGATCTGTATCGTTGCCCACAAATAAAACAAGCGCCGATTCGTCGGCGCTTGTCTGTTTCTTGATCTTATAATCCGCACTTCAACTGCGCATTGCAGTTGGTGCAGGTGTTGCATCCGCCGATTTCTTCGACCACGCCTTCAAGGCAGATCGGACAGATATCGCCGACTTCGACACCGATGTTGCGGTCGATGCGATCGGCACGCATGTCGGTCTTCTTTTCTTCCGCCTGCGTTTCCTTCACATTGACTCCGAAATCCCGGACCAAGTCCATCTGAGCCCAATTGGTATCGTCGTCGTTGGTCAGAGAGAGCACTTGGCTATCGCGGCTTCCGTCCACGTAGACCGTTCCACCCTTGGCTCCGCCATGGTAGAGACGTTCGTAGATCTTCTGAACCTGACGGACGCTGAATCCGCGGGGTGCGTTGACGGTCTTGGAGATCGAGGAATCGATCCAACGTTGGATCGCGCATTGCGTATCCGCATGTTCTTCCGGCGCCAATTCCATCGCACTGACGAAATAGTCGGGAAGGCTTTGTCGGGTGGCTTCCGGATGGTAGGCCAACCAATCTTCGACGATCTGCGCGTTGACTTCGATGAACTTGCCCAACCGTCCGCTGCGGAAGTAGGAGAAGGAGAAGTACGGCTCAAGACCGGTGGAAACGCCGACCATGGTTCCCGTGGAACCGGTGGGGGCGATGGTCAACAAGTGTGAGTTACGGATTCCGTGCTTCAGGACTTCCTGACGCACATCCTCGCTCATCGTCTTCATATATCCGCTGTTGATGAACGCCTCGCGTGAACTGAGGAAGGGGAAGGATCCCTTTTCTTTCGCCAATTCGACGGATGCGCCATACGCGCTCTCGGCGATCGTCTTGAAGACTTGGTCGATCGCCTGGATGGATTCTTTGGAACCATAACGTTTCCCTGCCCAGATCAGCAAGTCATGCAGACCCATGACACCCAATCCGACACGGCGTTCACCCAAGGCCTGGTGGCGGTTGGCTTCCAGGAAATAGGGGGTATCGTCGATGACGTTGTCCTGCATACGCACGGTCAACTTCACGGATTCAGATAATTCGTCAAACAGGATTTCACCGGTCTTGCGATCTACGAAGTTCGCCAGGTTGATGGCGGCCAGGTTACAGACCGAATACGGTGCCAAGGGTTGTTCGCCGCAAGGATTGGTGGCGACCACCTTCTGGCCATAGGCTTTCGCATTGGTCATATCGTTGGCGTTATCGATGAAGAAGATGCCCGGTTCCGCGGAATAGGTCGCACAGAAGCAAACCAAATCCCACAATTCCCGTGCCTGGATCGTACGGTACGTCTTCACCGGATAACCCAGTTCTTCCCATTCGCGAACATCGCCGACTTCATGCCAGCGTTGGTCGTAGGCTTCTTTTTGTTGAGGGGTATAATGTTCAAGATCCGGGAAACGAAGTGCGAAAGGCAAATCTTTTTCCACCGCGTCCATGAACTCTTTCGTCAACGTGACGGAAATGTTCGCCCCCGACAAGAATTCGGGGGACTGGACTTCAAGCGTCCCGCCGTTCAACAACATCTCCCTTGCATATTCCGCGATATGCGCCGGTGTCGATTTATTCTCCACCAACGCTTCATACATTTCTTTCTCGACGCGGTTGAGCGGATTGAATCTCAATTTCTTCGCCGCCTCGTCTTTGATTTGTTGATCCTTGGAATTCTCGGTCAACCACTTCAACACCCTCGGGTTCTGCATCTTCGAGATGATGAACTCGATGATGTCCGGATGCCAGTCCGCCAACATGATCATCTGCGCACCGCGACGGCTTCCGCCCTGTTCGACCAGATGTGTCAGATTCGCGATGTCGTTGAGCCAACTGACAGCACCGGAGGATTTCCCTCCGACCCCTTTGGCCGGCGCCGATTTCGGACGCAAGGTCGAACCATTGGTACCGACCCCTCCGCCTCTGGACATGATCTCCATGACTTCCTTACGATGATTCGCAATCCCGCCGCGTGAATCATGGACGAAAGGCATGACGAAACAGTTGAAGTACGTGACTTCCGTTCCGCTGCCCGCGCCATAGAGGACACGCCCCGCAGGGATGACATTCATCTTCGATAATTGACGGTAGAACAGCTCACCGTATTTTTCTTTCAGTTCATCGTCTTTTTCCGTATTCGCCAACGCCTTGCCGACACGCTTTGCGATCTGTTCATAGAAGATCTCCATCGGCTTATCCACGTTTTTGAAATTCCGCGTAATCAATCCGGTCGCGGCTTCGGTTTCGTCCTCAAGCGACGAACGCCATTCTTCTTCCAATTCGATCCGTACGGTTTCCTTCTGACGGTCGATTTCCACGACAACCCCGATTCCTCTGGCAGGAAACTTCGGATCATCTTTCACGATCGTAACGACGACATCCCCCACACCCAAGGTCTTAAGACCGCGGTCTTTCTGCGCATACCGATCCAACATGACCAGACGCGAAACACCGCTATGGATGAGTTGAAAATCTGCTTCGATCGGAACCAAGTGCGGGAAATGACGGGTTATGTCAGCGTTCAGTTTTTCGATGGTGACTTTCGTATAACTCATGGTCATTTTCCTCTTCTCTCTTCGGGTTACTTCTAATTCTAACATAAGAAAGTGGAATACAATTCTGAAAATGCATTCATTTCATCGGGAATTCCATTCGCGTAAACACATAGTCTGAAAGTCGATTCAAGTAAACGCTTAACCCGACCGGCAGTTCCTGCGTCTTGCCTAAGCGTACGACTTGGCGTTCCGCCCGGCGTACGATCGCACGAAGCCAATGCAGACGGGCGTTCCTGACATCGTCGAACGGATACACGAAACCCTTGAAAACATCCTGGCATCGTGCGATCTCGCCTTCAAGATATTCGATCCGTTTCAAGGCATCGAAGTCCTTGACTTCAAACCCCGCCAACAACGAACAAAAACGGACCAAATCGAACGTGAGGGATTCCCACGTCGACCGATCCAGTTGGTTTTCGGATTGCACAAGGATGATCGAACTTTGAAGTTCGTCCAATACACCCAAGGTTTCGATGATCAAACTATCCTTTTCCACTCTTTTACCGGATACCCCCGTTGTCCCGTGGTCCCCGGTTTTCGTCATGACGCCCATTTTTACCCTCCCATCGCCGCATCAGGGTCGTAAACGCCCGATGCATCGGTACCAAACAAACCAATATGAGTATATAATTCGAGATTCCGTGGACGATGTCAAACGAGATGCCCCGAATCCAATACGCGATGCCCATGGAGACGCCGTAGAGCACGGCGTGCTGGAGGGAAAACAGGAAACCGAAGCCCAGTCCGAACAAGCCGCCAAGCAGCGCCCAGCGGTCGGGATTGACCCCGTTGATCTTTTTAAACAGAACGGAGATGCTCATCCAAAGCGGCCAGATCCACAAATAGCCGATCACCCAATCCCCCAGTCCCCAGACCAAGGCTTCCAACACGGCGAAAACGACACTCACCAACAAGGCGTCCACCGGTTCCAGATGTAATGCGACCAAGAGGAAAAGAAGGGTGACGAGTTCGACATTGGGGATGAAGGCCAACCCGACCTGGGCGGCGAAAATCGTCGCCGCCAGTGCCGAGATCAGTACGATCCGCTTAACCGGTTTCATTATTCAAAACTCGAGGTGAAGGTAAAGGTAAACAAATCCTTATCGTAGATCGGAGCTTGGTCGATGCCTGAACAATAACTAGCACTCACGCAGTCGGGGTTGGTTTCGGAATCATACAGCCACCAAGGACCGGCGGCTGAATCTTCCGTGACATAGTCATCGACGCCGACAATGAACCGGCCAAACGCATCCGTTTTCTCTCCGGAAAGTTCAAAATCCACCCACTTCTTCGCTTCCATCTCATCCAACAATTCACCCAGCGTTAGCGCATCCGTACGGATGGTCTTATCCAGGATGGTCACATCGCCCGCTTCTTCATCGACGATCATGACGATCCGGATCGCTTTGGATCCTGCCTGCAACTTACTTTGGTTGTACCACGCTACGGCTCCCAGGAGCACGGCACCGATGCCAAGCACGATCAGGACTTTGACTAGACTCTTCTTCATGGAAATCCTCCCTTACAAAAAAACACACAACCTGGTGGGATGTGTGAAAAAAGACCGGAAGTCTTTTTATCTTGTTCCCAGAAGATAAAAACGTTGCAGCGGAAGGCAGGTCTACTGGCTGACAGATCATCCTCGGGGAGCCTTCCCGCCTTGCGGCAGTGGCTTATTTCCCTTCGTCCTTGTCTACAGTTGCTGGGACAGCTTCGTTTATGGCGAATTCCCTATTGAGCCCGACGGGCACCATTCCTTGCATTCTTATTATAGTTCGCACTCCATCCTTGGCGCAACAAGATTCGAAAACAAAACATGAATAAACATTCTCCTTTAATTCAACCTTCCCATCTGATAAAATAAACGAAACAAACCGAGGTGGATGCATGGATTATTCCGTATTGATCGTCGCGGCAGGTCGCGGAGAGCGAATGGGGCTTGGCTACAACAAGGTCTTTTATCTGTTGAAGGAAGGGACGACGATCCTGGATACGACGATGGAGATCTTTTTGAAAGACGATCGTTGTCGTCAAATCGTCATCGTGACCAACCAGAACGAAATGACGATGGCGATGAAGAAACGCGAGGTCGGACGGATCGTCCATGTGGCCGGCGGGGAAACGCGCCAGGCGAGTGTCCGCAACGGTTTGATGGCGGTTACCCAAGACGTCGTGTTGATCCATGACGGAGCCCGCCCGTGGTGTCCGACGAGATGCGTCGACGACTTGTTGGTCGCGATGGAGACGGAAGACGCGGCGGTATTGGCGGTCGCCGTAAAGGATACGATCAAGGAAGTGGAAGAAGGATACATCGTACGGACGATCGAGCGTTCACGCTTGGTGCAAGCGCAAACACCCCAAGCCTTTAAAACGAAACTGATCATGGAAGCGTGTAAAATCGCGGAAGATACCAATGCGAAAGTCACGGACGATGCCCAGATGGTCGAGATGTTCACGAAAACACGGGTCAAGATCATCGAAGGTTCCTATTCCAACATCAAGATCACAACCAAGGAAGACCTGAAACGAAACTAGAGAGGAAGAGAAATCGACCTCTTTTTTTCGTTATGGATGGAAGAATGTTTCGCCAGATAATGGACCCATGGTAAAATGGAATCGTTAAATCAATGCGTAGAAGAAAGAGGAAAGAGGGATCGAACATGGGCAAACTAAAGTCAATCTGTATCAGTCAAGAAAGAGGAGTCTTAAAAAACGAAGTCGACGAATGCATGGTCGTCGCCGGATTCGGGATCGAACATGACGGTCATGGCGGGGAGTGGGGAAGACAGATCACCGTTTTGAATTATCAAAGTTATTTGAAAGCAAAACAGGAACATCCCGACCTGGATCTGCATCCCGGCAGTTTCGCCGAGAACCTGATGGTCGACGGTATCGACTTCTCTCTGATCAAACCTTTGTCGCGCATCCGACTCGGGGATTCCGTCATTCTTGAAGTGAGTCAGATCGGCAAGGAAGACCACCCCAGCGTCGTGACGCGGACCTACGGGATCAGTCTGCTTCCCTACGAAGGCTTGTTTTGCCGGGTCGTCGAAGGCGGAAGGTTGAAAAAAGAAGACGAGGCCGAGCTGGTTTCGCAATAAAAAAGAGTAGTTGCGATACGATTTTCAGCCGTCCAAAACAGCGAAATGAAGTGATTTACAAGCACCCCCTCTTCTGCTATAATGAACAAACGGGTAGATATGTCCCATATTTACTCCTTGCCCGAGAGGGCCACAGACCATAAGGAGGTGTACAAATGAGAAAGTATGAAGTCATGTACATTGTGAACGCATCGTTAGACGATGCCGCTCGCCAAGATGTCATCAACGGATTGCACGCGATTATCACCAATAACGGCGGCAGCATCGTTAAAGTTGACGAATGGGGAACAAGAGAGTTCGCGTACCGCATCGAAGACATGACCAAAGGTTACTACGTCGTTTTGAACATCGAAGCCGAGCCGGCAGCGGTAAAGGAATTCGATCGTTTAGCACGAATCAACAGTAACGTCGTCAGACATTTGATCTTAAATTTGGAAGACGAATAGAGGGGGAACCACATGATCAATCGCGTCGTTTTAGTCGGCCGGATCACAAAAGATCCGGAGTTGCGTAAAACGCAGACAGGGAAATCCGTCGCGTCCTTCACCGTCGCGTGCAATCGCCGCACGACCGCAGGGCAACAAGAACAAGCAGACTTCATCCGATGCACCACGTGGGAGCGTACGGCGGAATTCGTCGGTCAATACGTCCGCAAAGGTAGTTTGATCGGAGTCGAAGGTCGGATCACCACCGGAAGTTACGATGGTGCCGACGGAAAGAAAGTCTACACGACGGAAGTTACGTGTGATTCGGTCCAACTCTTAGAATCCAAAGGTGCAAGCGAGAATCGTTCGCAAACCTTCACCGCACCGTCGCAGGGTCAGCCGCAAGGCTACTATCCCGACAACAATACCGCGGATGAAGACTTCAATACCGGTCCTTTGCTGGATATTTCCAGCGACGACCTTCCATTTTAACAAGAAAGGAGATCTACCATGGCATTTAAAAAACAAAGAATGGGCCGCAAAAAGGTTTGTTACTTTACAAAAAACAATGTAACCACGATCGACTATAAGGATATCGAACTGTTGAAGAGATTCATCTCCGCAAACGGCAAGATCATTCCCAGACGTGTTACCGGCACTCGTGCAAAATACCAACGCTTGCTGGCGACCGCGATCAAACGTGCTCGTCAAATGGCTCTGCTACCTTACGTAGCCGACTAAGTTCAAACAAACCTCCATCGGTCTCGATGGAGGTTTTATGCATTGAAAGGAGTTTCCATGCGTAAATCCGTGCGTCAGATTACCGACGGTGCGATGATGATCGCCATTATCGGGCTCTTTGTCATCATCAACCGACAATTCCTGTTCATTCTTGAAACCTATGCGGCCTTCCTGATGCCGCTGCCGATCTTGTTCTACACGGTGAAGCACGGGTTGAGAAACGCCTGGGTCGTGGCCTTCGGGATGACGATCATCAGTTTCATCCTTGGTACGCCGCAATCCTTGTTCTTCATGGCGAGCGCATTGGCCAACGGACTCGCCTACGGGTATGGCGTCAGTAAGAAAAAAGCCAATGAATGGTTGCTTGGAATCACGATTCTGATTACGGCGGCCACGATGTTTTTGACTACGTATGCATTCGCCGCCTTTTTTGGGTATAATGTGATGGAAGAAGTCGGATTGATCATCGAGTATCTCAAGACCTTGGATTCCATCACGATCGATGCGACCCTGACGGCGACCTTGTATGCGATGTATCCGATGGTGATCCTGTTGACCGCCGTCCTGCAGTCGATCCTTACCCATATCTCGGCGATCCTGTTGATGAAGCGGTTGAAGATCGCGGTCTTGCCGATGCGCCCCTTGAATACGATGCGCGTCCCCAAACCGATGGGTTGGATCGCGTTGGCCTTATTGTTCTCGCCGTTTTTCGCCAAAGCGCTGACCGACAACATCGACCTGCAGGTCACGGCCAACCTCGTCTATCTGATCGCATTGATGGTCTTCCTCTTCGATACGTTCATCTTCCTCAGTCTGGCGGCCCCGGTCGTCAAGATGAAACGTCTGCCGACCATCGCGCTTTTACTCTATCTTATCCTTCCCGCACCGATGACCTATGTCTGCATCATCATCGGAGCGCTCGATATCCTCACTGATTTCAGAAACCGAGTCCTATATCGGAGGTAATGTCGTGTTCGAACAATTCGCGAAGTTAAGAATCAAGATCATCGTCATCCTCGCGGCCGAAGTCGTGGTTTTTTCCTTGGTCCATTTCGTATACCAAGTCGGATTCAACGGGTTCGACACCGTCATCATCCTGGTCAACATCGCGCTGATCTGGATTTTGGTCGACACGTATCAGGAAGATCAGAAGAAACGCGTGCTGACGATCTCCAGGGTCCTGGGCAGCGATGCGAAGGAAGCGTTTTTGTTCGGAGAAGTCGGGTTCTTGACGTATGACGAGAACTACATCATCACCTGGATCAGCGAACTGTTGGAAGACCGAGGCTACGACGTCATCGGGAAGAAGGTCACCAATTGGTTGCCTAAAACCAAGACCTTGTTTACCGGGGACGATGAAACCGTCATCGAAGACATCGATGAAACGATGTATCAGATCATTCGCAAAGAGGACGGACAAACCTTGTTTCTCAAGGATGTGACGATGAGCTATCATCTGAGCGACCTTTACGAAAAAGAACAAGTCGTTTTGGGGTTGATCCATCTGGATAATTATGAAGAGACGATCCAATACGAAGAAGAACAAAAAACATCAATCATCGAAAGCAAGCTTCGCCAACCGGTCGTCGATTGGGCGAAAAGCAAAGGGATGTTCGTAAAGAGGATCAAAAACGATCGCTATCTTCTGGTGCTCAACGAGAAGATATTCCAAGAAATCATGAACGAGCGATTCTCCATCCTCAACTATATCCGTTCCACGGCGCAACAGATGGACGTGGCGATCACCTTGTCGATGGCGTTTGCGCGCGGGACCGCCGATTTCCAGCAACTCGAGGAAATGGTCAACAACCTGCTCGAACTCGCCCAAAGCCGCGGTGGCGACCAAATCGCCATCAAGCGTTTCTCCGAGGATGTGAAGTATTTCGGAGGAAGCAGCGAGGCGCAGGAAAAACGCAGTAAGGTCCGTGTCCGCGTCATCGCCCAGACTTTACGCGACTTGATCCAGCAATCCTCCGATGTGATCGTCGTAGGCCATAAGGAGATGGATTTCGATTGTTTCGGCGCCGCCTTGGGCATCAGCCGGATCGTCCAATCCTATGGGAAAACCGTACGCGTGGTCACCCGTTCCGGCGGGATCGAAGCGAAGTTAAGCGGTGCGATCGTCAAACACAAGGAAATCCTGGATACCAACCATCACTTCATCAATGAGACGGAAGCCTTGGAAGACTTGAAGAAGGATACGTTGGTCGTCATGGTGGACCATCACATCGCCAACCAATCGAACGCCCAAAGCGTCATCGAGAAAGCGAAGAAAGTGGTGGTCATCGACCACCATCGCCGATCCGGCGATTTCAGTTTCAACCCGGTCTTGGTCTATGTGGAAACCGCGGCGTCGTCGACGTCCGAACTCGTGACCGAACTGGTACCCTATCAAACCAACCTCGTCTCCTTTGAAAGCGCGGAAGCGACCATCATCCTCACCGGGATCCTGATCGATACCAACCGGTTCCGCAACCGGACCGGGTCGAGGACGTTCGAAGCCGCATCGTTGTTGAAGAAATACGGGGCGGATACGTATGAAGCCGACGATCTTCTTAAAGATGATTTCAACGATTTCGAAATGAAGACGAAGTTACTGAAGAATTGCGAGAAGAAGCCCGGCGGAATCTTGATTTCCGCATTGAACGACGGAAGCGTGGCGCCGCGCGCCATCCTGTCGCAGGTCGCCGACAGCATGTTGTCGATCAAGGATGTGGAAGCCGCGTTCGTCATCGCGAACATCGATGAAAAGACGGTCGCATTATCTGCGCGATCCAAGGGTAAAGTCAACGTCCATACGATCGTCGAAAAAATGAGCGGCGGGGGACATTTCTCAGCGGCTGCGCTACAGCGTGAAAATACGACGGTGGTCAAACTAAAAGAAGAACTTGAAGAAGCACTCAAAACATACATGGAAGAAGAGGAACATAAACATGAAAGTCATCTTGCTTGAAGACGTTAAGAACGTCGGGAAGAAGGATCAGATCGTTGACGTCGCGGACGGATACGCGCGCAACTTCCTGATCCGCAATAAACACGCGGTCGAAGTCACCAAGACCAGTCTGGGGATTCTGGATAACCAGAAGCTACAAGAAGAACTGAAAGAGAAACAGAAGATCGCGGATGCCGAGGCGCTCAAGGCGAAACTCGCCACCGTGAAACTGGTTTTCGACGTGAAAGTCGGAGAAGGCGGGAAGGTTTTCGGATCGATCAGCACCAAACAAATCGCGGAGACCTTACAGAAAGCCCATGGGATTTCGATCGATAAGCGGAAAATAGTGGACAACGGTCCGATCCATACCTTAGGATTAAATCAGGTAAAAATCGATTTGCATAAGAATGTCGTCGGAGAAATCGCCGTCCATCTCAAAGCCACGAAGTAAACGAGGTACGCCCATGAGTCGTCAGCTCCCCAACAGCATCGAAGCCGAACAAGCGCTTTTATCAAGCATGCTTGTCTATCCCAGCGCCGTCAACATCGCCCTTGAACAGGGGATGCATGCGGACGAATTCTACGTGGAGGCGCATAAGCGTCTTTTCACCGTGATGATGGGGATGCAGGAAGAAGGGAAGCCGATCGATGCGCCGGGTTTGATCAGCCGATGCAACGACCTCAACGTGCTGAGTTCGATCGGGGGCGTCGACTTCATCATGGAACTTTCCGATACGTCGGTCTCTTCCGCCAACACGAAATACTATATCGAACTGATTCAAAATAAATCCTATCTAAGAAACTTGATCCTTACCGCGCAGACCATCGCCGATGAAGGGTTCAATTCAGGACCGGACATCGATGAAGTCATGGACCGTGCCGAGAAACAACTCCTCAACGTCACCCGGACGCGTCGTACAGGCGATTTCAGGGCTTCGAAAGAAGTCGTGTCCACCGTCGTCGACAATATCCAGAAAATGAGCACCAACCGCTCCGCGATCACCGGGACGGCGACCGGATACCGGGATTTGGATCGTTGCACCAACGGTTTCCAAAAAGGGGATCTCATCATCCTCGCCGCCCGTCCTTCCATGGGGAAGACCGCGTTCGCCTTGAACCTGACCATGAACGCCGCCCAGATCAACAACGAAGCGGTCGCACTGTTTTCACTTGAAATGCCTGCCGAGCAACTCATCTCGCGTATGTTGTCGGCGAAATCGCGGATTCCGGGCCAGAAGCTGCGGACCGGTTACCTCGTCAACAACGAATGGAACCAACTCAACGAAGCGGCGACCGAACTCCGCATGGCGAAAATCTTCATCGACGACAGTCCGGGCGTACGGGTCGCGGAAATCTTTTCGAAATGCCGCAAACTACAAGCCGAACACGGCTTATGCATGATTGTCATCGACTATATCCAGCTGATTTCCGGCAGCGGAAGAAACTCCGAAAACCGTCAGCAAGAGGTTTCCGAGATTTCGCGTAGCCTGAAGTCGTTGGCGCGTGAACTCAAGGTCCCGGTCATCGCCCTTTCACAGTTATCCCGTACCGTCGAACATCGCACGGACAAACATCCGATGTTGAGCGACTTGCGTGAATCCGGCGCCTTGGAACAAGACGCCGACCTGGTCGTCTTCCTTTATCGCGATGCCTACTATAACCGTGCCGAGGATGTCCCGGAAACCGAAGAAGTCGACATCGACATCGCGAAACATCGTAACGGACCGACCCAAGTGGTCAAACTGGCGTTCGAACGTACCATCAACAGCTTCTATAACTACGCCGAAGGCGCAGGTCCTAAAGGAGGTTAAGAATGAAGAAAATACTCCCCATCCTTTTAGCGTTCGCATTAAGTTTGGCGGTTCTCGCATTTTCCCAAAAATTTGAAACCCCTGCCTTGGATCCCGATGTCAACGCGTTCACGGAAACGTCGATCATTCCCCAGTCGGTCGATTCGGTCGTGGAAATCCCGACGACCATCTCGAAAGTCTATGTGAAGAATGAATTGATCGGTGTCATCACCGATGCGACGAAACTTGAAAGTCTCCTTAATGAAGTGTATAAGGAAAGCTACGAAGCCTTTTTCCCGGATTCGAACATCGGATTGGGGGAAGACGTCGTCATCACCACCGAACAAAGCTACGTCCAATATGAAAACAAGGATGTGGAGATTTTAGCGTACCTGAAAGAGAAAGATTTGTTTTCCGTCGAAGTCAACAAGATCGAATTCTCCAACGGGGCGATCATCTACGTAAAAAACCTGGAGGACTTCGAAGCCGCCAAGGAACAATACCTTCTGAATTTTATCTCCAAAGAAGCGTTGGATCTGATAAAGAACAAGAAACTTCCGGCGGATCTGAAAACCTACGGGTATCGTGAAATCGGAATATCGGTGATGGAAACCACGACCGTCACCAAAGGATTGGCGCCGAAGACCGACATCCTCATGGATCAGAATGCGATTGTCTACTTCTTAAGTTATGGATATGGAATCGACAAGAAATATTACACCGTTCAACCTTACGATACGATCGAAGGGGTGGGGTCTTTGAATGGATTAAGCGCACAGCAAGTCGTGACGATCAACGCCGAGATATTGAAGTCGACCGAACAAATCCTGCAAGCCGGGATGAAACTCAATGTCACCTATTTCGATTCCCCGATCAACGTCGTTGTAAACCGGGAACGTTTGGTGCGCGAAACCGTCTATCCGAAACCGACGAAATACGTTACGGACAATACCTTGCGTGAAGGATTGCGTGTCGTGCAGACCAATGATCAAAACGGCTACGCCAACGTCAAATACAAGGAAGTCTACGTCAACGGTGAATTGGCCGGATACGAGAAAATCTCTTCCGTCATCATCAAACAACCGGTCCAGGAAGTCATACGGGTCGGAACCAAGGTCATTCCGGGCATCGGAAGCGGCAAGTTCAGATGGCCGGTCGACAATCCCCGCATTTCCTGCCGTTGGCTATGTTATACCGGACATTATGCGATCGACATCGTCAACGTCTACAACCGCTACGGATACATCTATGCCGCCGACCGCGGTGTCGTTAAGGACCGTGGCTGGCACTACCTGGCAGGTTACTACATCATCATCAACCATAACAACGGATACTGGACGAAATACAACCATTTATCCAGCCCGGCCTATTTCCCGGTCGGCGTCGCCGTTGAAAAAGGCGAAGTCATCGGTCGGATCGGTACCACCGGAAAAACGACGGGTCCGCACGTCCACTTTGAAATCTGGGTCAACGGGACGCGTCAGAATCCATGCAAATGGCTAGGGTGCTAAGATGAAGTATCATTTGTTGGCGAGCGGATCCAGAGGAAATTGTTGCATCATTCAAGCCGGGGACACCCGGCTTGTTATTGATTGCGGAACGACCCAAAAGCATCTGACACACAGTTTTCACAATCTAGGGATAGACTATAACAAGGTCGATGCCGTGCTGATCACACACAGCCACAGCGACCATGTCAGCGCACTGAAAATGTTCAGTAAACACCCGGTTTATACGCCCTTCGTCATCGATGCGCGACCGGATGCGATCCGAATCACCCCCTACGAACCCTTTATCGTAGGCGAGGTTTCGATCCTCCCCGTCCCCCTTTCCCATGATTCGGGTTTGACCTTGGGATATGTCCTGCGTCACGACGGGGAAACCCTGGTATATGTCACCGACACGGGCTATGTGCGCGAGCATGATTTCACACATTTCGAAAACGCGGATTATTATATCTTTGAAAGCAACCACGACCCGGAGATGCTGATGAAAACCAGCCGTCCGATCTTCACAAAGAAGCGCATCCTTTCGGACAACGGCCATCTCTGCAACGAAGACAGCGCTATCGTCCTCAGCAAGTTGATCGGTCCTTCCACCACGGAAATCGTGTTGGCCCACCTCAGTCAGGAAGCCAACGACGAATTCCTCGCTTATTCCACCCACGCCAGAATCTTGGCAGAGTACCATCCATCACGCATTCAAACCTTGACGCTACGTTGCGCCAGACAATATGAAACCTTATCAGGAGGAAAATAAATGAAAAAATGGGTATGGGTCCTCATCGCGGCGATGGTCGTCTGGAACAGTGTCCTCACGATCCAACTCTCGCAATTTCAAACACAATTGGACGAAAAAACCACGGAGACGAAAATCATCAACAAGGTCGTCACCGATTTCACGACGGACGTTACGAAGGTCGTCGAGAAATCCCTCGACAAAGTCGTCGGTGTTTCCGCGCTTTATAACGGGGAAGTGTTTTCCACGGGAAGCGGAGCCATCTATGATGTCGAGGGGTCCAAAGCCTACATCATCACCAACAACCATGTCATCGAAGACGCGACCAGTCTGACCATCACGTTCGCCAACGGCGAACAGCTTGATGCGAAAGCCTTGGGGTCGGATCTCTATACCGACCTCGCCTTGCTAGAAGTCGACATCGACTTTACGATCACCCCCTTCAGCCTCGGTGATTCCGCCTTGATCAAGGTCGGGGAAAACGTGTTGGCGATCGGCAGCCCCTTGGGATTGGATTTTCAAGGTTCGGTCACCATGGGGATCATTTCCGGTGTCGACCGGATCGTCCCGGTCGACCTCAATAGCGACGGATTCGACGATTGGGATAGCCTCGTTCTGCAAACCGACGCCGCGATCAACCCCGGAAATTCCGGCGGTCCGCTCATCAACATGGCGGGCGAACTGATCGGGATCACCTCGATGAAGATCGTCTATGAAGAAGTCGAAGGCATGGGGTTCGCGATTCCGATCAACGAAATCATCCCCATCATCGAACAACTCCGGGCGAACGGGAAAGTCATCCGACCTGTCATCGGGATCTCGGCCGTCGGTATCGACGAACTCAGCAATTATCAGAAGAGTTTCTACGGGATTCAATTGGATCTCAATAAAGGCCTCTACATCACCTCGATCACATTTAGCGGTCCGGCCGGTATCGCAGGCATCAAGAAAGGCGACATCATCCTTACGTTCGACGGGATTGAAATCACCACGTTCAAGCAATTCAGGAAACTGCTCTACGCCAAGAAAGTCGGGGATCCGGTTGTGATCCGCTACTTGCGCGATGAAAAAGAAACCGAAGTCACCGTGACGTTGAAATGATCAAACTCATCGCCGTCGGTAAGATCAAGGAGAAAGCGCTGGTGGATCTGATCAAGGACTATCAGAAACGGATTACACCGTATCATAAGGTCATCATTGAAGAAGTCGGCGACGAACCGACCTCCGACGACCTTGCCTCCCAGAAAACCGGGATGGTCAAGGAAGGGGAGAGGATCTTGGAGAAAATCAAAACGGAAGACCAGGTCATCCTCCTGGACCTCCATGGCGATCCATACGATTCGCTTTCCTTCGCAAAACAAATGGAAGAACACTTCACCTATTCCCCCAAACCGCTGGTCTTTGTGATCGGAGGGTCGATGGGGGTCAGCGATGCGGTCCGGCAACGCGCCAACAAACGATGGAAACTCTCTGATTGCACCTTCCCGCATCAAATCGTCCGACTACTTGTCCTGGAACAACTCTTCCGGTCATTCAAGATCAATCGCAATCAAACCTACCACAAATGACGATGAGCAATTCATCGTCATTTGTTTTATAATGGAAGAAAGAGGTGACACATGAAATTCCACATACAAGCAAACACCGCGGATACGATGGATGACTTTTTGGAGTTCTTTGAACATCGTGCCTTCCGCGACAATCCCCGATGGGCGGGATGCTACTGCCTATATCCTCATTACAATGATAAAGAATGGGAAGCGGCGAATCCGAAAGACAATAAGATGCAAGCCATGGTGATGTTGGCGGACGGACATCTTCCGGGATATCTCGGATATCTCAACGGATCGGTCATCGCATGGATGGCGGTCGGAAAACGCAAGCAATTCAAGCGCTTCGCCGAACATCTCGCCAACGACGAAGACGAAGCGAAAAAACTCTATTCGATCACATGCATCACCATCGATCCGGACTATCGCAACCAAGGCATCGCGACCGCGATGCTGGAGCGGGTTTTGGCCGATTTGACGATGCAGGGGGTCGACCTGGTCGAAGCGTATCCCATGGACCAGGAAGGAGACAACGCCCATCAACACCGAGGGCCCCTGAGTCTTTATCTCCATGCCGGATTCATTGTCGTCGAGAAAGTCGGGATCTTCTGTCGGGTCAGGAAAACCTTGTGATCACGAAAATTGCCGATGGGATCTATGCGCGCAAAATCATCGTCGCCGGTGAACCTTGGCCGCTGACCACCTACCTTTGGATCACGAAAAACCACAATCTCTATCTGGATGCCGGGCTAGGCGAAAACGCCCTTCTCGAGCTTTCCGAATATGCCGATCCTTCGAAGAAAAATACGCTGGTTTATTCGCATTATCATTTCGACCATGTTTGGGGCGGACATGCATTGAAGGATCCGGAGATCCTTGCGCATCGTCGTTTCCTCGACCATCAGGTCCATCTTGAGAAAGACAGACTCAATCTCATCCGCTTCGCCGAAGGAAAGAACGAGATCGCCCTGCCGACGCGATACATCGACGACGATCTGGACTTCGATGACGAACTGCGTATTCTTTACGCCCCGGGACATACCGACGACGGATTGATGGTCTATCATAAAACGCTGCATATCCTCTTCATGGGGGATGTGGCCGCGGATGAAGGAAGGGACTTGCCTGAATTGGCCGGGTCCGTCGATTCGTATCTCGCCACGTTGAAAAAACTCGAGGGATTGCGTATCAAGCAAATCCTCTGTTCCCATCGGGACCCCGAAGACGCGAACTATCTGAACATTCTCGTGGAAAACGCTTACATTCTGAGAAAAAATTGTCAATAAGACGACTTGAAATGCCGATAGACTTGTTGTAATTGCGAAAAAAATGGGTTAGAATGATAACAGAAAGCAGGAGGGTAAATCGATGAAACAAATTACCGTATTAATCGTTGATCCGGTCGGTCTGCATGCCCGTCCGGCGACCGTAGCCGTCAACGCAGCCAGCAAGTTCAAATGTGAAGTGAAAGTATCCTTCAAAGGACGCTCGGTCAATATGAAATCGATTATGGGTGTCATGTCTTTGGGTATTCCGACGCAATCCGAAGTTACGATTTCGTGCGAAGGCGACGACGAAGAAGTGGCGATCACGACCATCGAAGAAGTATTGCGTACGCAAAAGGTTATCGCGTAACAGAATCACATAAATAGAAGATGGTCTCATCTTCTTTTTATTATACGGAGGAAGAAATCATGATCGAACAACGTATCGCACATTGGAAATCTTTTGAGCGCCTTGATCCTTTATTGCGCAGTGAACTCGAAGGATATACCCCCACCCAACTGCAGGATGCTTTCTACACCAGCCTCGAATTCGGTACGGCCGGGATGCGCGGATTACTCGGCGCAGGCCCTAACCGGATGAATCTCTATACGATCCGTAAAGCGAATGTCGCATTCGCCAAGTATCTTCTTCAATATCCCGATGCCAAAGAACGCGGCGTCGCCATCGCCTATGACAACCGTTGGATGTCCAAGGAATTTTCCGTCGAATCCGCCCGTGTGTTGGCGATGTTCGACATTCCTTCGTTTGTCTTCACATCGTTGCGCCCGACCCCGGAACTTTCTTTCGCCGTCCGCCACCTTCATTGCATCGGAGGGATCGTCGTCACCGCGTCCCACAACCCCAAAGAGTATAACGGATACAAGGTCTATGATGAAAAGGGATGTCAACTGATCCCTTTCCAAATCGACCAAGTCATCGCCGAAATCAACAAGATCGAAGACGAGTTGTCGATCGAAGTTTCACTTACGCCCGAACAAGAGAAATTGATCCGTTGGATCGACGAAGAGGTCGACAAACCGTATGAAAAGCGGGTTCTGGCAATCCAGAACCGTCCCGAACAAGATAAATCCTCCACAAAGATCATCTTTACGCCACAACACGGAACGGCTTATCATCCGGTCATGAACGTCCTGACCAAGGCCGGTTACCACGTCATCCCCGTCTTGGAACAATGTACCCCCGACCCTGAATTCCCCAATACGAAAACGCCCAACCCCGAAGAAAAGGCGGCCTACGAGAGAGCCATCGAGGTCATGAAGGAGCATCTGGCGGACGCGGCGTTGTCCACCGACCCGGATGCGGACCGCGTGGGCGTCGTCGTCGTGCACCACGGCGAGTACCGCTTGCTGACAGGCAATCAGACCGGTTCGATCTTGTTGGACTATGTCTTCTCCACCAAGAATGAAAAAGGAACCATGCCTTCAAACCCGGTTATCTTCAATACCGTCGTCACGTCCGACCTTGGTGAAAAAGTCGCGACTTCCTATGGCGTCGAAACCGAAAAGACACTGACCGGATTCAAGTTCATCGGCGAAAAGATCGCGAAATATGAAGTGACGCATGAAAAGAACTTCGTGTTCGGGTACGAAGAAAGCTACGGCTATCTGGTCGAACCTTTCGTCCGCGATAAAGACGCGATCCAAAGTTGTCTCTTATTGAGTGAAGCCATCACTTATTATAAGAACCAAGGCAAGACCCTTGTCGATGTGTTGGAGGACCTCTACCGTAAGTTCGGATGGTACCTTGAAGACCAAGTTTCCCTTTCCCTTAAAGGGGAAGAAGGGTCCAAACGCATCAAGGAAATCATGACCCATTTCCAAACCACGGAGATCCCTTCGTTCGCCGACATCAAGATCGTCGCGAAGGAAGACTACCGCAAACTGGAACGCATCGACAAAGGCGTCGTCACTAAACTTGACTATCCCCCGAGCGACGTCATCAAGTATTTCCTGGAAGACGGAAGCTGGATCGCGATCCGTCCTTCCGGAACCGAACCCAAATGCAAGTTCTATTATTGCGTGACGGATGTTTCCAAAGAAGCATCCCTTGCGAAATTCGAGCGGTTGAAACAAGCGGTCGCCAAAGAAATCGAATAAACAAGACTCCCGAAAGGGGGTTTTGTATCGACGGAAATCATTTGAACGACGGAATCAACATATGTCATCGTGGTATAATCATTTCTGAAAGGCGGGTGTACCGGTGAATCCAATCAATTTCATGATCAATCTCTATTCGATCCTCATCCTGGCCATCCTCTGGCTGCACTCGGATAAGCAAGAAGAAAAACGCTCCCTTCAGTATCGGTTGTACATGTTGATGCTGGATACGACGATCGTCCTACTCCTTTTCGATATCTTCAGTCGCATGGACACTAACGCGTATGCGATCTATCCCGTCCTCAACCAACTCGGTAACTTCGTCGTGTTCAGTCTAAGCCCCGTCCTTCCTTCAATCTGGCTGGTCTATGTCGTTAACCAACTCTTCCAAGACGAGGAAAGATCGCTGAAACTGGTAAAGCCCTTGACCCTGTTCTGGTTTGTGAACCTGACGATCGTCGTATTGTCCCTGCGATTCGGTTGGTACTATTCGATCGATCTGCAGAACATCTACCATCGCGGACCATACTTCACCCTCCCCGTCATCTATAACATCGCGCTTCTGAGCATTTCGTTTGTCTACGTAGTGAAGAACTTGAAGACCATCCACAAGAACCATCGGTTCACCTTGGTCTTCTTCCCGCTCTTCTTCCTCTTCAGCGTCGTACTCCAAGTCATCGTCTATGGCATCCCGATCCTGTTGAACTCGGTGGTCCTCTCCTTGTTGTTCGTCAGTCTGAACATCCAGAACCACGGCATGAACACCGATTATCTCACCGGCGTGAACAATCGTAAGAGACTGGAATCCTATCTCAAAGATAAGATTCGCAATAGCACGGAGAAGAAGAGTTTCTCCGCCATCATGATCGACATCGACAATTTCAAGTCGATCAACGATACTTTCGGTCATGACATGGGGGATTCGGCCCTGCAAGCGAACGTGAAACTTCTCAACGGGTGCATCCGGAACACCGATTTCATTTCCCGTTACGGCGGGGATGAATTCTTCATGATCCTATCGATCAGCGAACCGGAAAGACTGCAGGAAGTCGTGGATCGCATCCGTCTTCAACTCTCGAAGTTCAACGCTTCCGAAAGACAGGTCTACACGCTTCAGTTCAGCATGGGCTACGGCGTCTATGATGTAAGAAGCAAGGCGACGGCGCAGGAATTCGAAAGCATGTTGGATCAGAGATTATATGAAGAGAAACAGTCGAAGGTAAATGTGGTCTAGTTGTTTGAATCCAAATCTAAAACGAAATTTTTCATTTTGACAAGCATCGATTTTTTGATCTCCCTTTGAAAAAGAATCGGTGATTACTAATTGCACTGCACGAGCTGATAAGAAACTCTGAAAATCTCTAGGTGGGATGGTGATGAACATGTGGAAATATATCCCGAACACATTGACTTGTATTCGAATTTTTCTTTCTTTACTTCTCTTGATCTTCCCCCCTTTTTCATTCCCGTTTACTTTCATTTTCATCGTGTGCGGATTCACCGACGTACTGGATGGATGGATTGCACGGAAAATGAATGTTATCAGCGAGATCGGAGCCAAACTGGATAGTTTTGCAGACTTCATGGTAATCACCATCGTACTATTGAGAATTTTACCTCGCCTACTAGTACCGAAGTTGGCGTATCCATGGTTACTCGTCATACTTCTCGTTCGACTCGTTTCGGTTTCAATCGGCCTATTAAAATATCGGACGATTTGCTTTCTTCATACTTATACAAACAAAGTAACAGGCATGATGATTTTTAGCCTTCCGATTCTACTTTTGTGGATTGATGTGTCGATCGTGCTCTTTATAAGTTGCCTTTTAGCGACGATTTCTTCTGTTGAAGAACTCTTAATCAATGCAACATCAGTTCGTCTTGATCGAAACGTTAAGAGTCTATTTTCGTAGGATATTGGCATTTAAAATGAAACGATAGAAAAGAATAAAATCGAATTTGTGTGATATTGATGGTTTAGAAGCCATTTTTTTATTGGTCGGGATGTCAAAAATCGGATGTGTATATGCGTAAATTTGAGCTGTTTTGGGTGAGTGGTTCACTTATGTAAACGATTACTCCGTGGAATTCCACTTTTGACAGTGCTGAATGAATCAAGTACAATGAAACTAACCACAAGGGGGTCACATGATCATGCTGCAACACGCACTCGTCGAGCAGTTCCATTCAGGCCATAGCCTGGATGCGCACCATCTATTCGGAGCGCACTTTTCCTATGAAGGGGTCAACGGTGTCCGCTTCACGGTATATGCCCCGCATGCCCACCGGGTACAGGTCGTCGGATCGTTCAACGACTGGGGCTATCCGATCGAAATGCACCGTGCGACGACCGGAGGGATCTGGAGCGTTTTCGTGAGCAACGTCTCGGAATGGGCGATGTATAAATACGTCATCCAGAAAGCGGATGGACATTGGATCGAAAAAGCCGATCCTTATGCGATCTCCAGTGAAATGCGACCCAAGCATGCGTCTCTCGTCGTCAACCTGAAAGGCTATTCCTGGCACGATGCGATCTGGCTGAACCGCCGATCCAAAGGGTTTCAGGAAGCCATCAACATCTATGAACTGCATCTGGGGAGCTGGAAGAAAAAAGACGGTACGACATGGTTGAACTATGTGGAAATCGCCAGGGAATTGGTCCCCTACCTTAAAGAAATGGGATATACCCACATCGAAATCATGCCGGTGACGGAACATCCGTTCGACGGCTCCTGGGGTTATCAATCGCACGGATATTTCTCGGTCACCAGCCGTTACGGAACCCCGAAACAACTGATGGAATTCGTCGACCTCCTGCATCAGGCGGAAATCGGCGTCATCTTCGATTTCGTCCCGGTCCATTTCGTCCGCGACGCTTTCGGATTGGCGCATTTCGACGGTTCTCCTGTCTTTGAATACCCCAACGACCACGACGCCAATAGCCAATGGGGAACCCTGAACTTCGATTTGTGGCGCGAGGAAGTCCGTTCGTTCCTAATGTCCAGCGCCAATTACTGGCTGGACACCTATCATATGGATGGATTACGCGTCGATGCGGTCAGCAACATCATTTTCTGGCATGGCAACAAGCAACGCGGCGTCAACGACGGAGCCTTGGCTTTCATCCGCCGCATGAACTATTACCTGAACCAACGCCATCCCAACGTCTTGTTGTTTGCGGAAGATTCCTCGGATTTCCCGAAAGTCACCCATTCCACCTATGAAATGGGCTTGGGCTTCGATTACAAGTGGGATCTGGGATGGATGAACGATACCCTGAAGTATTATGCTTTGGATCCGATCTACAGAGCGTTCCACCACCATTCCCTAACTTTCTCGATGGCGTATTTCTACTCCGAGAAGTTCGTCCTTCCCTTAAGCCACGACGAAGTCGTCCATGGCAAAGGGACCATCATCAATAAGATGTGGGGGGACTACAACCAGAAGTTCTCCCAAGTGAAGAATCTGTACTTGTACATGTTCGCCCATCCGGGCAAGAAATTGAACTTCATGGGCAACGAGCTGGCGCATTTCCGCGAGTGGGACGAAAACCGCGAACTGGATTGGTTCCTGCTCGAATATGCGAAACACGCGGCATTTAAACGGTTCATGCAAGATTTGAATCAAATTTATCGCTATCATCCTTGCCTTAGCCGCTATGACTATACGCAGAACGGGTTCCGTTGGATCGACGCGGACAACGCTTCCCAATCCATCTATTCCTTCTACCGTGAAGATGAAAAGAGCGTCATCCTTGTCCTGCTCAACATGACCCCGATCGCCTATGAGGGATTCAGGATCGGCGTTCCGTACGAGGGCAACTACGTGGAGATCATCAACACCGAAAAAGCGATCTACGACGGGTGCGACATGTGCAATTTCCAACCGGTCCACTCCGACGCCATCCACAACCATGGCTATCATCACTCCATCAATGTGCGGATCGCCCCGTTTGCGGCGGTTTACTTCGAATTTACCAAGTAAAACTATCGTTTGATATTTGTTGTGATATCTGATATTATCATTTCGCATCCTTAGGAGGACGTCATGTTTCAAAACAAATTTCAATTTAAGCGGGACTTTACCCAACGCGTCGTAGAAACCTACGGCCGTTCGGTTGAACAATCCCACCGTACTGAACGATATATGGTATTAGGCGGGATGGTGCGTGACTACGCATCCATCCACTGGAAAGAAAGCAAAGAGATCGCCGCGACGCTGGGTGCGAAACAGATGGTCTATTTCTCCATGGAATTCTTGATTGGTCGCTTGTTGACAAGCAACCTGATGAACCTGGGGATCTACGACGTCGTAAAGGACGGTTTATCCGATCTTGGCATCGACATCAACGAGATCGAAAACATGGAAAGCGATGCCGGGTTGGGCAACGGCGGCTTAGGCCGTCTAGCCGCCTGCTTCCTGGATTCTTTAGCTTCGCTATCTTTACCCGGTCACGGGAACTGTCTGCGCTATGAATACGGGCTGTTTCGTCAGAAGATCCAGAACGGCTATCAGATCGAAGTCCCCGACCAGTGGCTTCGTTTAGGCAATGTCTGGGAAGTACGTAAACCCAAACACGCCGTGGAAGTTAAATTCTGGGGTCGTGTGGAAATGCGTAAGGACGAAGAAGGGAAGGTCCGTTTCGAACATGTCGATGCGGAACACATCCTCGCCGTGCCCTACGATATGCCGGTCGTCGGGAAATCGACCGATATGACCAACACCTTGCGGTTGTGGAGTGCGGAAGCTTCCGACATCCTCCCCGCCAACAAGGATTTCCGTCAATACATCACCGAACTCCGTGAGATCTGTCAGAACGTCTATCCGGACGATTCGACGGAACACGGTCGTTTCCTACGCTTAAAACAACAGTATTTCTTCGTATCCGCCGGTTTGGCCGCCTTCATCAAGGGTCATCTGCGCATCCATCCCGACCTCACCAACCTTCCCGAAAAAGTCGTCTTCCAACTCAACGACACCCATCCCGTCCTATCGATCCCCGAACTGATGCGGATCTTGATGGACGACCATGGGTTCGACTGGGATCAGGCCTGGGGCATCGTTTCGAAGGTCATGGCTTACACCAACCATACCGTCATGGCCGAAGCGCTGGAGAAATGGCCGGTCCATTTCGTACAGCAGCTTCTTCCGCGCATCTACATGATCATCGAAGAAATCAACAAGCGTTTCCTGGATGATGTCCGTGCGAAGTTCCCGGGCGACGAAGCCTTGGTCCACCGCGTCTCGATCATCAAGGACGGACAGATCCACATGGCGAACCTCGCCATCGTCGGTGCGTTCTCGGTCAACGGGGTCGCCAAGCTTCATACCGAAATCCTGATCAACGATGTCATGAAGGACTTCTATCTCCTTTTCCCCGACAAGTTCAACAACAAGACCAACGGGATCACGCATCGCCGCTGGCTGCTTTACTCCAACCCCCAGCTCAAAGCCTTGCTGGACGAAACGATCGGCGAAGACTATGCCTATCGTCCGGAAGAACTCGAGAAACTGATGGACCATGTGGACGACAAGATGCTTCAGGCGAAATTCATGAACGTGAAACGTCAACGCAAAATGATCCTCGCCGCCTACATCAAGAAAACCTTGAACATCGACGTGGATGTGGACTCGATCTTCGATGTCCAGGCGAAACGACTCCACGCCTACAAACGGCAGTTACTGAACGTGCTGCACATCATCTCGCTGATCAAGGAAATCGAAAACAACCCTGAATTCACGATGACGCCGCGTACGTTCATCTTCGCCGCGAAAGCCGCGCCGGCCTACTATTTCGCGAAGAAAGTCATCAAACTGATCCACAGCGTCGCCGCGAAAGTCAACGACGACCCCAAGTACAACAAGTTCCTGAAAGTCGTCTTCATCCCCAACTACAACGTATCGATCGCCGAGATCCTAATGAACGCCGCCGATGTCTCCGAACAGATTTCGACCGCGGGTAAGGAAGCTTCCGGTACCGGCAACATGAAGTTCATGATGAACGGTGCGATCACCTTGGGTACGCTGGATGGCGCCAACGTCGAAATCGACGAATGCGTCGGACGCGACTACGACGTCATCTTCGGGATGACCGTGGAAGAAATCGACGAGTTGAAGAAGAAAGGCTACGATGCCTGGAAATACTACAACGCCAACCCGAGACTTAAGTCGGTCGTCGATAGTCTGATCGACGGGACCTTCGAGCCCAACCGCGAAGAATTCAAAGCGATCTTCGATGAACTGATGTATCGCAACGACGAGTACTATCTCTTGGCCGATTTCGATGCCTACGCAGCCGCCCAGCTTGAAGTCCAACGTCGCTACCTCGACAATGACTACTGGCCGAAGATGTGCCTGGTGAACATCGCCAAGTCCGGTTTCTTCTCGTCGGACCGCACGATCCGTCAATATGCGGATGAAATCTGGCATATCCGATCCTTGGACCAATAGAGCGGGAAACCCCGCTCTTTTTCTTCTCTACACAAATCTGGAATTGTTGGTATAATAGAAACGACAAAAAGGTAAGCCTATGCGAAAAGTCGAAAAGTTCGAAGCCCATCTCGATGACTACAAAGTCATCACGATTTATCTCTCCCGCCAGTTCTACCAAGGACGCAGCGAGAGTTTTTACCTGCGCGACAGCGCCGGGAAGTTATCGAAGCTCCCCATCCACGGATTCGAACTGACTTCCGGGGATTATACGAAATACGTCCTGGGTGCACCGGATTCGATCGTCATCGGCGATGCCTACGACGTGGTCGAGGAACATTCTCTTTCCACGCCGCTTCAGTTCGCCCTGATCACCAAGACGGCGCGCTTCGATGAAGAGTTCTACTACGAAGGGGATGACCTCGGGGTCCATCCCGTCGGCAGCCATACGGATTTCGCCTTGTGGGCTCCGACCGCCAATCGTGTCATGGTCGAAGTCTATGTGGACGATGTCAAGGAACTCAGGGAAATGAAACGTACGGCGAAAGGGGTCTTCCGCCATCGTTATAATTGCAACCTCCACGGGAGCGGCTATCTTTACCATATCCTGGTCAACGGGAAATGGAATCAATCCACCGACCCGATCGCCCGTTCTTCCTTCGCCAACAACAAGATGTCCGCCGTCATCGATTATACGAAGATCGATGTCGAGAACTTCTCGAAAAACCTACCCCCCTTTAAAAACCAAACCGATGCGATCCTCTATGAACTCAGCGTACGCGACTTCTCCATGATGAGTGAGGGAAACATTCCCGAACGGGGCAAGTTCATGGCGTTCACCCATGAGAACACGAAGACCGACGCCGGCTATTCCACCGGGATTTCCTACATCAAGGACCTCGGGGTCACCCACGTCCAGATCATGCCGATGTATGATTTCGCGACGGTCGATGAACTCAATGTCAGCGCCTTTTACAACTGGGGCTACGACCCGCTTCAATACAATGTCCCTGAGGGCAGTTACACCACCGATCCGGATCAACCGATCCTGCGTGTCAAAGAAGCCAAGATGATGGTCCAGGCGTTCCATAAACAGGGATTACGCGTCAATATGGATGTCGTCTATAACCATGTCTACGACATGGACACCAGTCCTTTCGAGAAAGTCGTTCCGTATTACTATTTCCGACGTTCGGCGACAGGCGCACTGTCCAACGGCTCTTTCTGCAACAACGACCTGGACTCCAACTGCCGAATGGTCCGCAAGTTCATTTTGGATTCGTGCAAATGTTGGATGGAAGCCTACGACGTCGATGGATTCCGCTTCGACCTCATGGGCGTGTTGGACGTCGCGACGATGAACGAAGTCGTCGCCCAATCCCGCTCACTCAAGGCCGATGCGATGATCTACGGCGAAGGCTGGAACATGCCGACGATCTTGGATGAGAACCTGAAGGCGAACATGGGCAACCAGGCGCAAATGCCGGAAATCGGCCATTTCAACGACTTCTTCCGCGAACATGTCAAAGGACGGACCAATCCCAACGAAATCACCGTGCGCGGCTATTGTTCAGGGGATACCAACTACCTGCCGGCCATGTATTCGGCATTGATCGGGAACTGTCTTAACGACGACCGGGTCAAAATCTTCGAACAACCCCACCAATCCATCAACTACGTGGAATGCCACGATAACAGTACGTCCTGGGATAAACTCAAGGAATGCTGCAGGGAAGACCAACGCGAAGTCAGGATCCGTAAGCAAAAGCTGATGATCGGAGCGATCCTGGTTTCCCAAGGCATCCCCTTCATCCATAGCGGACAAGAGTTTTGCCGTACCAAGAGCGGACACCACAATAGTTATCGTAGCACCGACCCGGTCAACCAACTCGATTGGCTACGCAGGGAGCGCTACGACGAAGTCGTCCGTTATACCCGCGACTTGATCCAGTTGCGCAAACGGATCAGCGCTTTCCGCATGACGTCCGCCAAATGTATCCAAAAAAACATCATGTTCTCTTCGATCGAAGAGAAAGTCTTGGTCTATCATCTTCATCATCTGAAGAACTGCGAGTTCTCTTCCATTTTCGTCTACATCAATCCGACCTCCCAAGTCTTCTATCAGTCGTTCCCGGATTATGTGGAACTCCTTGCCAACGAAGCCGGAGCCATTACCGATTACAACGTCCAAAGCGTCGCGATCAACCCGTATACCATGGTGATTGTGGGATCCAAGTAATTTAAGAAGTGTGCAAGATTTCATAAGCTATTATTGCTTCTTCTATCACGAGTTTCCGTTTCATCGATAGACTTCAAACGAGTGGTTTTTATTGCAGATCACGGTGTTTTGGTTGCTCCAATGAGATGATAGGATTGACTAATGTGAGACATAAATTCATTTCTTGAACTGTACTTGACATGCAGGAGATCTCTTTGCTAAATGTCGCGACACGACGATAGCAGGTCTCTTGCTTTTTATTTCTTCTAATGGAATACATCGACTGTAAACCACCACTTTGGAAAATTTTTCGTTTCGTAACTCATTGACGCGGTGAATAGGAAAATATATAATGAGTTTAATACAAATAGTTTAATAGGAAATTCACAACTTCATGCATCAACTTATCGGTATCATTGTTAATCAATCGACCGAAAAAAATTTTGGAAAGAATGTAAGCGCTAACAGATGAGTGAATAGACAAGAGTCTTCGGGTCAAGAACCCAAAATTTTTTTGAAAGGATGTAAGCGCTAACAAATGAATGAAATGCTAGAGAATCTTCGGGTCAAGAACCCCCACATCCAAATCCATTCCGTACACGATCCTGAGTTTAGTCGATTTGGGGAAGTGTTGGACGTCAGCGAATTTGGTGATTTGATCAGATATTTAGAGTTACACACAACTGTGCCTAGTGTGGGCAATGAATATGTACCGCATCGGGCTGAATTGGGGGATCTCGTTTCCGATCTCTCCGTCATACACAACACCTTCGGGAGGGTGCCGTTAGAATATGGCTACGTCAACGGGAACAACTCCAAACTCAATGCCCTTGAATTCCACAAGAGTTCCGAAATCAATGTGTGCGTCACCCCGCTTGTATTACTGCTTGCGCATATAGAGGATATTGACGATTCGACGTTTCACTCCTCCAAAGTGACCGCATTCTATATCCCCCAGAATACGGCGATCGAAGTGTATTCAACGACGTTGCACTTCTCTCCTTGTAAAGTAACCGATTCAGGCTTCAAATGCGCGGTCATTCTACCTTATGGTACCAACATGGAATTTGTCAGTGCCAAAGGCAATCAAGGGAAATATGGCAAGTTTCTATTCAAGACAAACAAATGGCTGCTAAATCACCCGGAAAACACTCGAATGGTTGAACTCAATGCAATCAGCGCGATCCATGGGGAAAACATTGAGATCTACTATTAATGGAGGAAGATATGTTAACACTTGAGAAAAATAAAGATCGGTTGAGAGTGATGTTCAAAGATGAGTGCATCCTTGAACATTCAAGTGATCATCCGTTCGTTTTTGTTGGGCGGGGAAATGAAACGATTGAAAGTTATCGTGGCAACTATCAAATCGAAGACCGACTAGAGAGTCGGATTCCACTGACAGAAGCACAGGTCGTCGAAAACAGTTGTGTTTTCTCAAGTCACGGCGAGTCTCTTACCGTTGAATTCCTCATTGTGAGTCAACGGTTGACCATGAAATTCTCATGCAACAAAACCGATGTCAATCGCTTCTGGATCCGAATGAAAGCAGATGCCGGTGAAAAAGTATACGGGTGTGGAGAACAAGCCTCCTACTTCAACTTAAGAAACAGGAAATATCCGCTCTGGACCTCCGAGCCCGGCGTTGGACGCGATAAATCTTCATTGACAACATTCTATGCGGATAAAGTGGATAAGGCTGGTGGGGACTACTACACGACCTATTATCCGGAACCAACCTTCGTATCCACCCGGAAATACTGGTTGCATGTGGAATCGACGGCCTATGCCGAGTTTGATTTCCGATCACCGGATTTTCATGAATTAATGTTTTGGGAAGTTCCCTGTGAACTGACATTGAATTTCAGTGATAGTTACCTTGAACTCTTGACCGACCTGACCGAATTTACAGGAAGACCGCCGATGCTACCTGACTTCTTGCACGATGGGATCATCCTAGGTGTCCAAGGTGGCATGGAAACCGTACGCAAATACAAAGACCTTGCGCTTGAAAATGGGATTAAAGTCAACGGCCTTTGGGTTCAAGACTGGGTCGGGCACCGCTTTACCACGTTTGGAAAGCGATTGTACTGGAACTGGGTGCTCAATGAGAAACTCTACCCCAATTTAAAGGATGAGATCGCTGAACTGAATAAGGAAAACATCGCCTTTCTGACCTATATCTGCCCGTTCTTATTGGAAAACGAAACGCTGTTCAACGAGGCGAAATCGTTTGGATATCTTGCCCTTGATGTTGAGGGGAATCCATATCTCGAAGATTTCGGCGAATTCTATTGCGGTATTGTCGATCTGACAAACCCTCTGGGATTCGAGTGGTATAAGAATGTGATTAAAAAGAACATTCTGTCCTTGGGCATCAAAGGCTGGATGGCGGACTTCGGGGAATATTTGCCCATCGACTGTGTCCTGCATAACGGTGTAAGTGCGAAAATCATGCACAACGCCTGGCCGGTATTATGGGCGAAGTGTAATTACGAAGCCGTTAAGGAATCTGGGAATTTGGGGAAAGTCTTCTACTTTATGCGAGCTGGTGGCTTTGGCTCACAAAAGTACTGCACATCGATGTGGGCAGGAGATCAAAGCGTCAATTGGGAAACCCATGACGGAATCGCCTCCGTCATTCCATCCGCACTTTCCACCGGCATCATCGGAAACCCCTATACACACAGCGATATCGGCGGATATACCAGCTTACACGGAAACATCCGAACCAAGGAGTTGTTTGACCGCTGGTGTGAAATGAACATATTCTCCTCTTACATGAGAAGCCATGAAGGGAACCGTCCGAGTCAGAACTTCCAATTTTACAACGATGTGGATACCATGAAACACATGGCTCGATGCTCGAATATCAAAGTCGACTTGAAACCGTATTTCTTGAGATTGGTTGAAGAGGCGGCAAAATTCGGCTATCCGTTGCAGCGACCATTGTTCTTACATTATCCGGAAGACGAGAAAGTGTTTGATCTACAGTACGAATACCTTTTCGGACAGGATTTGTATGTAAAACCGATCGTCAAAGAGTCTCAACTTTCCCAGACATGTTATCTACCCTCCGATACCTGGATTCACTTATGGACAGGAGCAGAATTCGATGGTGGAGAAATCACGGTGGATGCACCCATCGGATATCCGCCGGTATTCTACCGGAAACAATCGACCTATCGAACGTTGTTCGAAGATATTTACAAGAAATATGGGAAAGGGGGATAATCGATGACAAAAGTGAAGAAAAAAGTGCGTGGAGTGGAATTCAAACAAAAAATTGTTCCCTATATGTTCCTCGCGCCCAATTTGCTCATATTTTCGATTTTCATCATTGTGCCGGCGCTCATCGGACTGTATTACTCATTCACCGACGTTACCCTGTTCACCTTCGACGGCTTCGATTTCATCGGATTGGAAAATTACGTCAAACTGATCGACAACGAATACTTTGTCAAAGCCTTCGTGAATACAATCAAGCTTGTCATCGTCGTGGTTCCGATCATGTACGTGGCATCCTTGACAATGGCCGTACTCATCGTGCAGCCGCTCAAAGCCAAAGGACTGTTTCGCGCCGTCTATTACTGGCCGGTCATGATATCCGCCATCGTCATCGGTATTATGTGGAACTGGATATTGGCTGGAAATTTCAGTATCTTCAACGCCATCGCAAGGTCTCTTGGCATTCAGACGCTAAAGACACTCACGGACCCGACGTTTGCCTGGTGGTCCGTCGTCTTCGCACTCGTATGGTCAAGAGCGGGCTACTACATGATTATCTTTATGGCCGCCCTGCTTAGCATTCCGGTACCCCTCTACGAAGCCGCCGATATGGACGGAGCCAGCAAGCTACAAAAATTCATGTACATCACCTATCCAGCCATTCGACCGGCACGTCTGATGGTATTTATCTTGACGACCATGGAAATCTTCAAAGTCTATCCGCTGGTCGTAACCTTGACCGGCGGCGGGCCGCATCGTGCCACGTATTTCACCGTTCAATACGTTTATGAAGTAGCGTTTAAAGAATATCAAGTCGGATCTGCCAGTGCGATGTCCATGGTCATGTTATTGATCGTCACCATCTTCACTGCAGCAAACTTCTTTCTATCGAAAAGAGGGGAGAATGTATGAAAAAGGCTAGCCTCTTAACCTATGTCCTCTCGATCGTGGTTCTTTTAATCTTCATACTTCCGGTCATCTACATCATCTTCTCCGCCTTTAAACCATCATCCGAGCTGTTCTCCGCCAATCCGACGTTTATTCCCAAAGATTGGACCCTGGAAAACTTCACCATCGCACTAAGCAAAGGCAACTTCTCATTGTATATCTTCAATACCTTCCTAGTGGCGATATCCAGCACGATCATCGCGGTCATCATTAACACCATGGCCGGCTACGCACTATCCAAATTCCGCTTCAAAGGCGAGAATGTCATCATGTTGTTGATACTGTCAACCATCATGTTGCCGCTGGAAGTCATCATGGTCCCCATCTTCTCGGTTTTACGGTTCTTCGGACTGTACAACTCTTTATTGGCCTTGATCATCCCCCCGGCCGCAACACCGACCGGCATATTCTTAATGAGACAATACTTGTTGACCATCCCGGATGAAGTCATTCAAGCGGCCCGCATCGACGGTGCATCGGAATGGCGGATCTTCTGGAACATCATCTTACCCAACGCCAAACCAGCCATCGCCACCCTCGCCATCTTCTCGTTTATGTGGCGCTGGAACGACTACGTCTGGCCACTGATCGCGATCAACTCGCCGAAAAAATACACCCTTCAATTGGCGATCGCCAATTTCTCGGGTGAATTCGGGATCGACTACAATTCCGTCATCGCGATGAGCGCATTAGCCATGATTCCGATGCTTATCGTCTTCTTGATCTTCCAACGTCAATTCGTTCAAGGAACGGTTGATAGCGGGATGAAGGGTTAACAACACGGGTATTAATTAACATTAATATAAAGAAAGGGAGGATTTTATGAAAAGAATACTTAGTCTGCTTTTAGTCTTATTCGTTATCTCCGGCTTTAGTGCTTGCGCTAAGCAAGAACCTAAAGAACTGCAAATGCTGTGGTGGAGCGACGGCACCGAAGGTGCGGTCATGCAAACATTGCTTACAGAATACGAAACGAAAACAGGCGTAAAAATCGAATTAGTCGTAATTCCTTACGCTGATTATGAAGCACGTTTGGCAACCATGATCAGTGGAGGAGAAGCTCCTGCACTCGCACGCGTCACCGAAGGACATTTGAATAACTTCAAAGGAAAAATCCAGAGTTTAAAAGGTGTCTTTGACAGCGCGGGATTCACCAACTTATTCTATAATGATGATGAAGAAGTTATTGCACTACCCATGGACATTACGGCCAACGGATTATTCATCAATGTTGATTTGATGGAAAAATACGGGGTAAACTATCCGAAACCGGGCGAAGCCGTCTGGACATGGGACGAATTCGAGACCGAAGTAAATAAGCTTCGTGCCGGTGTCGGTACCGATGTTAACTTCCCGGGCGTCTTCGATCCTCAAGCACACCGCTTTTTCCCGATGGTTTATCAACACGGAACAAAAATCTGGAAAACACCGTACACTGAAAGTAATTTGACTGGAACCGCAGCTGTCGACGCATTGACTAAACTCGTCGGTTTCTATGAAAGTGGATTAATTGACGATGCCGTTTATGCCGGTACAACCGCCGCCTCTTTGTTTAGAACGGGCGCATACGGCTTCCATATGTCAGGCAACTGGAATGTCAGCAGTTATCAAGACTTGACATTTGACTGGACGGTCGTCCCGATGCCGAAAGAAACAAACCGCGCGACCATTCTCGGCGGTAAGTCCATCGCAGCGTTTATGGACTCCAACGCTCCCAAAGAAGCCAAGAAATTCATTACTTGGTTAGCCAAAGGCGAAAACCACGACAGATATACCGGTGGAGTTCCTTACTTGACACCGCGTTTAGGCGCAGAAGTCGACTATGGCAATTTCAAAGATGAGTATGCCATATTCCTTGATGAAATCGCCGCGACCGATGCATCCTATGTTCAAGACTGGTTAACTCAAGTCATGGTTCCGGGAATGTATCCGATGATCAACGAAGCCATCCGCAAAGCTGTCGCTAAAGAAGCAACGCCGTTGGAAGCGTTACAAGAACTAGAAACCAAACTCAAAGACGCCAAGAAATAATACAACACAGGGTGCTATACAAGTGTGTAGCACCCTGATTCTTAAGAAAGCAGGACACATATGAAACCGTTTGAATGTCTATATGTACCGATTGGTGTTCCGACATTTCACTTAGAATCCGCCCAAAGAGCATATGAGGATTCAATCAGCTTGCTCAAGAGCATCGACGAGACGATTACCGTCAGCAGTGAAATGCTATTGTCTATCGAAACGCTACTTAAGTATATCGATGGGAAGAATCCCGACTTGGTGATTTTACAGAATGTAACCTTTGCCAACTCTGCATATGCGACGGAAGTATTGAAACGTATCTCTGCGCCAGTCTTGTTGTGGACGTTACGTGAACCTGTCATTGATGGCGGAAGACTCAGACTTAACTCATTAACCGGAGCGTTCTCGGCAGGGTATGCCTACAAAGCGATGAGAAAAGACAGAATTTTCTACATGTATGGCTCACCCAGCGAAGATGGCATTCAAAACAGACTGAAAAAGATCATTCATGCCGCGAAGTTGAAACACGAAATGAAAAACGCGAATCTTCTGATGGTTGGACACACCCCGCAGGGATTCGGCTTCGGCCGTGCTTTGGATCTCGAAATGGCCTCGACCTTCGGTGTCAATCTTCTCGCCATTGAATCACGAGAACTGACCAAGATTGCCCAGGAAATGAAGATCGAAGATGCAAAAAACGAAGAAAATGAAATTGGTCGGCGAATGGTCGGATTGGATAAAACCGTAACCAAAAACCGCGTCGACTTTGTCAAACTGTACAAAGCATATCAAGACTATATCGATAAAAATCAAATCAAAGCCATAGCTTCGCGATGCTGGCCGGACTTCTTTACGGATTACGGAACCCCGGTATGCAGTGTGCTGGCCATGCTCAACGATCAAAACGTTGCGGCGGCCTGTGAAGCCGACGCTTATGGCGCATTGAGTATGTATATCGGACAACAACTCTCGAAATCGCCAACCTATCTTGGGGATCCCGTCTCGATCGATGAAGAAGAAAACACCATTACGTTCTGGCATTGCGGAACCGCTGCCTGCGGTTTGGCTAGAAAAGATACCGGCGCAGCCGTGGGTGTTCATCCCAATCGAAAAATCGGACCGACCATGGAGTTTGGACTTAAGGAATGTAAAGAAGCCACAATCTTCCGAATCGGTCGTAAACCGGATGGGACATTCAGGTTTTTGATCCTCGATGGAAAAGTATTGGACAAGCCCCAACAATTCTTAGGAACCAGTGTCGTCGTCGAAGTGGAACCCAAAGTGAATCCGCTGATCACGAACATGGTACAAGATGGATGGGAACCACACTTCGTCGTTATTTATGGGGATATCAAAGAAGAATTGGAAGTATTGGCTCAATTATTCGCGTGTGAAGTAGTAAAATACTAAGGAGAAGAAAGATGGAAAAAAGAGCGTATTTAGAAGAAAAGGCGAAAGAAATCCGCCAAGAAACCTTGCGGTGCATCGGTACGTTGGGTGTCGGTCATATCGGCGGAAGCCTGTCGATCGCCGATGTTTTGGCCGTACTCTATTTTGAAAAAATGAACATCGACCCCAAGAATCCGGGCTTATTGAGCCGTGATCGATTTGTTTTATCGAAAGGCCATGGTGGACCGGCCGTATATGCAACATTGGCCATCAAGGGGTATTTTGACAAGTCGCTGCTATTGACACTGAATCAGTCAAACACCAACTTACCTAGTCATACCGATAAAAACAAAACCATCGGCGTCGATATGACCACCGGGTCCTTAGGTCAAGGATTCTCCGCTGCGGTAGGCATGGTCACTGCGGCTCAGTTGGATGGGTCCCTATTAACGGTTTACGCAATCATCGGTGATGGCGAAAGCCAAGAAGGCCAGATTTGGGAGTCCGCCATGTTCGCTGGAAGTCGCGGACTGGACACGTTGATCGCCTTTACCGACTACAACAAATTACAAATCGACGGTGCCGTCTGCGATATCAACGATGTTGCCCCGCTCGACAAGAAATGGGAAGCATTCAACTGGCACGTACAAGTCATTGACGGGCATGATGTGCTAGCCATTTCGGAAGCGATCGATCATGCAAAAGAAGTCAAAGGGAAACCTTCGATGATCATACTGAACACCATAAAAGGAAAAGGCGCTTACTTCTGTGAAGGACAAGCCGGCTCACACAATATGCCTGTAACGATGGATCAAGCGAACGAAGCGATTGCGAGGTTGGAAAGAAAATGAAATTACATGATCGTCAATTAAGAGATATCTACGTAGATTTACTGATTGAAGCCGCGAAAAAGCATCCGAATCTGGTCATCGTTGAAGCTGACTTGATGAAAGCTGCGAAAACCACCGGCTTCGCGGAAGTATTCCCGGAAAGAACCATCAATGTCGGTGTCGCTGAAGCCAATATGATCGGCGTCGCCGCCGGGTTAAGCAACATGGGGAAACTGCCGTTCACGCACACCTTCACACCGTTTGCTACACGCCGCTGTTTCGACCAAGTCATGCTGTCGGTCGCCTATGCCCAGCTCAATGTCAAAATGGTGGGATCAGATCCGGGAATCATGGCTACCTTAAATGGTGGTACGCACATGTCTTTGGAAGACGTCGGGATCATGAGAACCATTCCGACCATGACCATCTTTGAACCGGTCGATGGCGTACAGCTCGCCGGTATGTTTGATCAGATCATCGAACACTACGGTCCGGTATATATCCGACTTCTTCGCCAGGAATTTCCATCGGTCTTCGCAGATGGAACCCAATTCACCTTAGGTAAAGCGATCAAACTCGAAGAAGGAACCGATGTCAGTATCTTTGCGACGGGGATCATGGTGGTAGAAGCACTAGAAGCACGCAAAATCCTAGCCGAAGAAGGCATATCCGCGAGCGTCGTCAATATTCACACAGTAAAGCCGATCGATCGAGAAGCGATTATTGCTGAAGCAAAGAAGACCCGGGCAATCGTTACCGCCGAAAACCATAATATCATCAACGGGTTGGGCAGTGCGGTCGCCGAAGTTCTGGTTGAAGAATATCCGGTCGTCATGGAACGCGTCGGAACCAAAGATCATTTTGGCGAAGTCGGCAAGAAAGACTTCTTAATGGAGAAATTCGGGCTCAAAGCACATAACATCGTCGATGCCGTGCATCGCGTTCTCGAAAGAAAAGGGTAGTAATATGAAAAAAATCTTTATCGGATCAGACAAATCCGGGTTTGCATTGAAAGAAGCCATTAAACAATATCTACTTGGCGAAGCCTATGAAGTCGAAGACATCGGCACCACCGATGAAGAAAAACCTGCGCCTTTCTTCGATGTTGCGCTTAAAGGCGCACTGAAAATTCAATCCAAAGAATACACAAGAGGCATCCTGATTTGCGGAACCGGCATGGGCATGTCCATCGTCGCCAACAAGCATGAAGGTGTTTTCGGGGCAGCCTGCGAATCCGTATATGCAGCCGAGAAGTGCCGTGCCATCAACGACGCCAACATTCTATGTATGGGTGGATGGATCATTGCGCCGATCATGGGTGTCGAAATGACCAAAACCTTCTTAAATACCGAATTTACCCAAAATCTGGAAGAATGGAGGGCTAAAAACTTAGTTAAGGCCAAGGAAGCCGTAGCCAAAATTGAGAAAGAAAGCTTTCATCGTCAGTAAGAAGCAACATGTATGATTGAAATCATATCGCTACTGTCAATTTTAGTCGCAATTATCATTGGCATAGCCACGAATATCAACGTAGGGTTTATCGCACTCGTATTTGCTTTCTTCCTAGGAACGACGCTAGGTGGATTAAGCCCCAACACGATCATTGGATTTTGGCCGCTAAACCTATTTTTCACCACGGTAGGAGTCACATTGTTTTTCAGTATCGCGAAAATCAACGGAACCCTTGAAAACCTGTCAACCATGATCATCTATCGCAGCAAGGGCAGCAAAATCAAGATCCAGATTATTTTCTTTGTGCTGTCATTGGGACTTGCTTCCATCGGACCCGGGAACATTTCAGCAGCGGCCCTGCTTTTACCCATTGGGTTAGCCATTGCCTATCAATCCAATATGTCTTTACTGTTGATGAGCGTCCTGATCATTCAAGGATCCATCGCCGGCGGATTGTCCCCCATTGCCCCCAATGGGATCGTCGCCTTGGAACTGGCTCGATTAAACAATGTGGGAGAACTCGGAATATCGATCTACCTGCTAAACATGATCAGCATCGTCATCTTTTCAACGCTCTTTTTTATCGCGATGAAAGGCTATAAGATGAATGGTCAGAAAACGGAGGTTTCACCACCGTTACCCTTCACCTATGAGCAAAAACTGACATTGCTTAGTATTCTGGTCTTGATTCTCTGGGTCATCTTCGGGAAAGCCCACGTCGGTTTCGCTGGATTTACCCTCGCAGTCGGACTCTTCTTTCTCAAAGCCGGCAATCAGCAACAAGCCGTTCAACACGTTCCGTGGACAACCATCCTTCAAATTTGCGGAGCAGCCGTTTTGATCAGTGTCGTCGGTGAACTCGGCGGCATTCAAATGATGACCGATTTTCTAGCAAAGATTACGAATGGTCAGACCGCGGTTTTCATCATATCGATTCTTTCCGGAACCATGGCGACCTTCGCTTCGGCGGTCGGCGTGGTCATGCCGACGCTGATACCCACGACGGTCGCCTTATCGGAAAGTCTGAACTTTGCGGTGAGTCCGGCAGTCCTGACGATGACCATAGCGGTCGCCTCGCATATGACCACCATGAGTCCGCTATCCGTCATGGGAGCCCTGGCTTTGGGCAGTTTACCCGCAGGAGTCGATGAGAAGAAGCTTTTCAAAAAAATGTATATCGTAGCGTTCATTGCCTTAGCCTTCGTGTCCACTTTCTTAGGACTGCTTCACCGGCTAGGCATCATAAAATAAAGGAGAAAATATGAGTTCGAAAGAGTATGTGTCGTCCTACGTAAAGAGGGCGAAAGCTGCACAGAAACAAATCCAGTTTTACACCCAAGAGCAAATCGATGAAGTTTGTGTAGCGATCGGTTGGGAAGTATACAATGATCATAACATTGAGATACTGGCTAAACTTGCGGTCGAAGAAACGAAGATGGGGAATGTCCAGGACAAAATCACTAAACACAAAAACAAAGTGCTCGGTGTTTTAAAAGATGTCCAACATGCCAAGTCCGTGGGTTGCATTGAAGTGGACGAGGTAAAGAAAATCAGGAAATTCGCCAAACCGGTTGGCGTTGTCGGCGCATTGACTCCCGTAACCAATCCGACGGCGACACCTGCCAGCAATGGGATCACGATCTTAAAAGGTAGAAACGCCGTTATCTTTGCGCCGCATCCGAGATCCAAAAAAGCGACGGCCATGGCCGTGCAATTTATGAGGGACGGACTTCGCAAGGTCAACGCTCCTGAAGATCTCATCCAAGTCATTGATGAACCCTCCATCGAAGTCACGGAAGAACTCATGAAACAAGTCGATGTCGTACTTGCGACCGGAGGCGGGGCGATGGTTAAAGCCGCATACTCATCCGGTAAACCGGCCTATGGCGTCGGACCCGGTAATTCAGTATCCATCGTCGCCGAAGACGCCAATGTGAAAGACGCTGCCACGAAAATCATGGGTAGTAAAGCATTTGATCATGCGACATCGTGTTCAAGTGAAAACTCCATCATCATTCATGAGTCGATTTATGATCAAATGATCGAACAGTTGATTTCACTGGGTGCCTACCTAGTTTCCGAAGACATGCGCGAACAATTATCGATGTATATGTGGCCTTTAAACGACAAAGGATATCGCTCGATCAACCCCAAAATCATCGCTCAATCCGCACGGTCCATTGCTCAAGGAGCCATGTTGACGGTGGACGATTCTGTGAAAGTTTTGCTCGTCGAAGGTAGGGAAGATATCGAATCCGACTTTTTCTCCCAAGAAAAACTGTCCCCCGTATTGACGGTCTTTAAGTACGCAACCTTTGAAGAAGGGTATCGCATTCTCGAAAGACTAACCGATAATTACGGTACCGGACATTCCTGTGGAATACATACCTTCAACGATGAATATGTTAAGTACATCGGCTCAAGAATCCGTAGCAGCCGGGTGCTAGTCAATCAGGCGCAAGCCGCAGGGAACGGTGGCGCATTCTTTAACGGCATGCCATCGACCGTATCCTTGGGATGTGGCAGTTGGGGTGGAAACATCACCTCGGAAAACATCACGTACAAGCATTTCATCAACACGACCTGGGTTTCCGAGTTCTTTCCGCCCGTCCGTCCGAGTGATGAAGAAATATTCGGAGCCTATTTCGCCAGCGGGAAGAAGGATCGCTGATGAAACTTTTTGAATATCAAGTAAAAGACCTGTTTAAAAATGCAGGGATCATTGTTCCGAAAAGCCAATTGATTCATCGCGTCGATCAGGCGTCTGAAGCGTTTGCTCAAATCGGGTTTCCCTGTGTCATCAAATCTCAGGTGTTGAGTGGCGGACGCGGCAAAGCCGGATTGATTCAGTTTGTAAAAAACGAGGGTAAAGGGATGGAAGAAGTCACCCGACTGTTTGCCCTGCCTCAAAAAATATCATCCTTGCTCATCGAAGAAGCCGTGGATATTGCCCATGAAGTCTATGCTTCATTTACGATCGATCCAATCAGCGGATCAGCCCTATCCATCGTCAGCGCTACCGGCGGCGTCGATATCGAAACATTGGCCATTGAACAGCCACATAAGATCCTTCAGACAAAAATCGATATGAACCTCGGGTTACAAGCATATCAAGCCAACCACATCGCGTATGAATGTGGCTTTGATCCTGAAATCGCAAAGAAATTTACCCAATTGCTGGTTAAACTGTATCGTTTGTTTGTTCAGTATGATTGTGAGTTATTGGAAATCAATCCGCTTTTCATCACCAAATCAAACGAGTTGGTTGCCGGGGATGGGAAGTGTTCGATCGATGACAACTCCATGTTTCGACATGAAGACATTTCCGTTCCGCTGGGGGATATCGAAAACGAAGCAGAGCGCTTGGCGGCGGAAGAAGGCATACCGTTCATTCAGTTTGATGGCGACATCAGTTTGATGTGCGCAGGAGCCGGATTAACCACGACCGTTTACGACTTGGTTCACTATGAAGGCGGAACGATCGCGAATTATCTGGAATTTGGCGGACCTCACTATAAAAAAGCGATGAAAGCCATGGAAATCTGTTTAAAAGTTCCGTCGAAAGTCATCTTGATCGTGACCTTTGGAACGATCGCCCGTGCCGATGTGATGGCGCAAGGCATTGTTGAAGCCATCGGTAAATTAAAACCGGATCGTCCAATCGTGACGTGTATCCGTGGGACTAATGAAGTTGAAGCTGTCGAAACTCTGCGAAAAGCCGGATTGAATCCACTTTTTGATACGGAAGAAGCGGTTCGCTTGGCGGTTGCCTTAGCGAAGGAGACGAAGATATGAGTATTTTCATCGATCGGAATACACGTGTTTTAGTTCAGGGGATCACCGGCTCGGAGGGTAGTTTTTGGACAAAGCACATGATTGATTTGGGAACCCAGGTCATCTGTGGTGTCACCCCTGCAAAAGAAGGTCAAACCATCCATGATATACCGGTTTACCATTCGGTCGAGCGGGCATTAAGAAATCATGAAGTCGATGCATCCATGATTTTCGTCCCCCCGAAACTCACGAAGGACGCCGTATTTGAAGCGCTTGCCAACGGAATCAAGAAGATCGTTACGATGGCTGACGGCATACCGCTTTTCGATATGGTCGCCATACGCCATGCGGCACTCGAGCATGATGCACTGGTCATCGGCGGAAACACCTCCGGAGTCATATCGCCGGAAGAAGCGATGATGGGCAGTTTCCCCTATTGGATCCAACGCGTATATAAGCGCGGCAATATCGGTGTCATGACACGTAGCGGTTCATTGACCAACGAAGTTACCGCGATGATCGTAAAACGAGGATACGGCGTTTCGACGCTGATCGGCGTCGGTGGCGATCCGGTTCCCGCAACCCGATTCGCGGAAATGCTACCCTATTACCAGCAGGATGAACAAACCGAAGCCGTGGTCATCATCGGCGAGCTGGGCGGGACGATGGAAGAAGAGGTTGCGGAAGCGATGGAAAAAGGCGTTTTCACCAAACCGCTGGTCGCATTTCTCGGTGGCAGAACGGCTCCCAAAGGACAGAAGATGGGTCATGCCGGCGCGATCATCACAGGTGGTAAAGGCGCTGTGGAAGATAAAATCGAAGCGTTGACGAAGGCGGGAGCCTTGGTTGCGGATCGGCCAAGCAATGTCGGGATATTGTTGGAACAGCTAAACGTACCTAAAAAATAGTTATGATTTCATGCTTAAAATGTTCAACATACATAAAGATGAACTCAACGAACGATCGATAGAGTGTTTAGAACAGTACTCGTCAATGAAACAATAACGAATTATTACATGTCATTACATTTCTTTGATGAGCTGTATTTGCCCAGGCGCAAGAATCACAGAGGCGGATCCATAGAGGGATTCGCCTTTTCTTTGTTCAATCGAGACCGGACGGGTTGTCGGATTGTAATAGAAAGAAAAGGTTTCATCCGTCGTTGAACGAGTAAAGGCGATGACTTCTTTTGCGGTTTCAATCCACTTCCAGTCACCGTCGTTTGACAAGGCGGGATGGTCTTTGCGGAGTTGGATGAAGGTTTGGATCAGTTTAAACAATTCATGGTTTTTTGGATCTGGATTCCATTGCATCAATCTCCGGCAATCCGGGTCGTTTCCGCCTTCCATCGCGATTTCCGTACCGTAATAAATGCAAGGTGAACCAGGGGAGACCAAGAGAAAAGCGAGCGCCCCTTTGACTTTGGTAAGGTCGTTCTTACATAGGGTGGTCAGTCGTGCGGTGTCATGGCTGTCGAAGAGGTTGAATTGGTTGGCTTGGACGATCGAGGGGTAATGGTTGCGGATTTCATCGATCCCGGCTCTGAATTCTTCGAGGCCGATGCGCTCATGAGCGATCAAGTCCAACAGGATTTTCGTGTAGGGATAATTCATGACGGCGTCGAATTGGTCGCCTTGCAGCCACGGCATCGCATCGTGCCAGACTTCGCCCAGGATATAGACATCGGGTTTGACGGAGCGGACTTCGTGTCTGAACGCGCGCCAGAACGTATGGCTGATTTCATTGGCGACATCCAATCGCCAACCGTCGATGTCGGCGGTCTCGATCCAGTATTTCCCGACGGTGCAGAAGTAATCGATGACATCGGGGTTTTCGGTATTGAGTTTGGGCATGTTTTTCGCAAACGCGAATGTTTCATAATGATTCTTCTCATCAAGGAAGAACCAGTCGCGATCGTTCGAGTCCGGATTGTTTTTCACATCCATCCACTTTTTGAATCGGTCGCCGGCATGGTTGAACACCGCGTCCAACATGACTTTGATCCCTCTGCGATGCGCTTGTTTTACCAGTTCGATCAAATCTTCTTTCGTACCGAAGTCCGGGTCGATCGTGAAATAGTCCTGCGTGTCGTATTTATGGGTGGTGGGGGAGGCGAAAACCGGGGTGAGATAAATCCCACTGATGCCTAATTCCTTCAAGTAATCCAAGTGTTCAAGAATGCCTTTCAGGTTGCCTCCGTAATGGTCGGAATTCTTCACGGGACCGTTATGCCAGGCTTTGAACCCTCTGTTTCCTTGATTGGCGAAACGATCGGGGAAAATCTGGTACCAAACGGTATCCTTGACCCAGGCAGGGGCGAAATAGCGTTCTTTGCGATGGAAGTACGGGAAAAAGAAATAGTTGAAGTTATCGGGTTCTTCATCGGGAGGAAGGACGCTGGTTTCGCCGAAAACGAGGGTTTCGTGATCATCGGATAGGATGAAGTGATATTTCATGCGTCGATTCGAGGGGGTGACGATGCATGTCCAGTATTGATGATGGGCGGTTTGACCGCTACGTTTCATTTCGATCGCATGCGATTTCCATTTCCACTTCGAAAAGAGGACCGTGCCTTCGTGCTGGTCGCCATACTCGCAGACGACTTTCGTCACTTCCAAGCCGGTGCGGATCCGAAGTTCCACGGAATGGTCGTCATAGGGGAAACACCAGTTGTCTTGCGACCGGTGGTAAATTGCGTTGATGTTCATGGGTCACCTCGCCGATATTTTGAACCACCCGGAAGGAAATGTCAACCGACTTCCTTGCGAAAAGGGTTTCAGAGGGAATCATGATGTAAACGCTTACCATAACCCTTGAAGAATCACAAGAATCATGGCACAATAACAACAGGAGGGTATATTATGAAGAAGAAAAAATTCGGCCAACGGTGGAATGAACTCCTGAAAGACATCAAGGACAACCCGGATGCATTGAAATCCGCTGTCATGTCTTTTTTTGTGATGGGCTTAGGCCAGTTCCGCAACAAGCAGAAAGCGAAGGGATTTACGTTTCTTGGATTCGGGGCAGTCGCTTTCCTGACGGAGTTGTTTACCGGAGGATACTTCTACATTTTTTCCGACCTGGCGCAATATCCGGCGGATCCCGGCAGTCAGATCTATTTCATCCGTGACTATGGCGGAATCTTCAGTAAGGGGTTATGGGGTTTGGCGACCTTGGGGAAAGTCGTACGCGGCGAACTCTATCGCGGTCAAGCGGTCGAAACCTTCAACAAGATCATCCCTTGGCTGTCCGCGGATAACTCGGTCACTTTGCTTGGTAGCGGGTTGATCGCGTTGGTGTTGAGTTCGATCGTCATCGCGGTATGGATCTACAATATCCGCGATGCGTATGTTTCCCGTAAAACGATCTTGAAACACGGCATCGTCGAAACCGGCAAAGAGTATGTGAAACGCCTATGGTCGGATATGTTCCCGTATCTTATCCTGGTGCCGACTTTGGTCATGGTTCTCTTCTTTACCTTGATCCCGTTCATGTTCTCGTTCTTGTTGGCGTTTACCAACTATACCTATCGGATTCCGGTTCCTTCACGTTTGATCGAATGGGTCGGGTTCAAGAACTTCGCCATGATCGCGGGCGACCCGGGATGGTTCTCGGTGTTCTCGCAGATCTTAGGCTGGACGTTCTTCTATGCCATCATGGCGAGTGCGACCTGCTATATCATGGGGTTGATCCAAGCGATCATCATCGAATCGAAATACGTCAAACTCAAAAAGTTCTGGCGTACCATCATGATCGTCCCTTGGGCGGTCCCGGCGATGATTTCGTTGATGGTTTTCAGAAACGTTTTCGAAAACACAGGATTAGCCAACCAGTTGTTATTGAAGACGGGCTTGATGCCTGCGGTATCCGACTTCCTCTTCAAGATCGGATTGCAAGGCAGACCCGATACGGTCATTTCCTGGTTGACGGTCAACTATAACGGGAATCTGGCGAAAGCGGTCGTCATCCTGGTCAATCTATGGTTGGGCGCCCCGTATTTCATGATGTTGATTACGGGGGTCTTGACGACCTTGCCGAAGGATCTCTATGAAGCCGCGGCGATCGACGGGGCCAGCAAATGGCAGGCCTTCCGCAACATCACCTTACCGTTGATTCTACGGGCGACCTTGCCTGCGATCATCATGACCTTCACCTACAACTTCAACAACTTCGGCGCGATCTACTTCCTGACCGGAGGCGGACCCGCATACAATCTAGAACAAATCCCCCTCAGCATGCAGGTCATGGGCGGCATCCCCGGCCAGACCGACATCCTGATTTCCTGGATTTATAAACTTTCATTCTCGAACAACGCACAGCTCTTCAACATCGCAGCGGTTTACTCCATCTTGATCTTCATCTTCATCGGATCGATTTCGGTGGTCAACCTTGCACGCTCCAAAGGCATCTGGGAGGAGGAATAAGCCATGAAAAAATATCGCGCATCGGATATCCTAATGAACATCGTAACGCATATCTGGCTCATTCTGGGAGCGATCATCGTTCTCGTCCCTCTGATTTGGATGGTATCCGCCGCCTTCACCCCGGGAAAACTCCTGTCGGGCGTTCCGTTGATTCCGGATTTCACCAAATGGTCGCTAGAACACTTCAACTACATCTTCACGTATAAATCCAACCCGGCGTCGTTGTTCGCCGACTATCCCGGCGCGTTCGTACGCACCTTGCAGATCGCGGTTCTCAACACCGTCGGCGTCGTCTTCTTCGCCGTCATCACCGGTTTCGCCTTCGCCCGTCTGCGTTTCAAGGGTAAAAAGCAAATGTTGCTGACGATGATGATCCTGCAGATGTTCCCGTCGTTCATGGGGATGATCGCCTTGTTCTTGCTGTTCAGGACCTTCGGTTTCCTCAACAAGCCCAACTACCTCGCCTTGATCTACACCGCCGGTTCCATTCCGTACAACACGTTCCTAGTCCGCGGATTCATGCGCAACATCCCGAAATCCTTGGATGAAGCCGCCGCGATCGACGGTGCGACCCCGATCCAGATCCTTCGTCTCATCTTGTTCCCCTTGATCGTTCCGATCGTCGGTTTCCTGGCCGTCGGCGCCTTCATGGGTCCTTGGCTCGACTACATCCTGCAATCCGTCTTCCTGCAGCCTGAACAAATGACGGTCGCCGTCTGGTTGTATCGTACGACCGACCCCTTGTTGACCTTGGTCTATAATCCCTTGAACTTCATGGCCGGTGCCTTGCTGATCGCAATCCCGATCATGATCATCCAATTCTTCATGCAGAAGTATATGGTTTATGGTTTGACATCCGGAGCAGAAAAAGGATAAGCGCGAGATTCGCGCTTATCTTACGAGGAGGACCTATGCTACAGTGGATCAAAGTGTTTTACAGTAATCAAGCGGTGTTGGATACACGCAAAATGAAGGTGCGTTATCCGATCCTGCTCTATTTCGTACTCATCCTTTTCATCAGTATCCCGGCGTTCTTCAGTCTATACATGCAGAAATCGTCGACCTATTTGCCACGGATGGAGAACTTCTCGGTCGATCTGGCGGAAATGTTGAAAGAAAACGACTGCGTGATCGATGGGAAACTGACCTGTGTCGTCACGAGGGATCGCAAGTGGGAAGGCTCGAAAACCACCTTCCACTTCGTGACCGTCCTGCCTGAAACGACCGGCAAGAACGAAGTGTATTTGACCGAGGAAATCGGCGTCGTCATCGACAAGGACGGGAAATCGCTGGCCATCGGGTATTATGACAATTTCGGGAAATACGATTTCCAGGATCTGTCGGCGCAACTCGAGGCGAACCAGATTCAACCCGATGATTTGGCGACCCTGTTTATCCGCAATCTCAACCTGAGTTCGTTGTTTGCGAAATTCACCTTCAGTTATTTCATGCAATTCATCCAGTATACCGTCTATGTTTTAGTCATCGCTTTCCTGTTTAAATTCATGGGCGGACGCAAGGAAGAAAAGAAAATCAAGTTCTCCCATGGGTTCACCATGATGATCAATCTGATGCTTGCGCCGGCGATGGTTTGTGCCGCGATCGGGATGTTCAGCCCGGCGACGGCAGCCATGATTTTGCCCTTCGCCTTCGTCATACGCATCATCGTCCTCTACTACGGCGTGATGCGCGGCAAGTTGAAATTGAGCCATCCGGAAGAGGTTTCGTGAAAGTTTCGTGAAGTGTAACCGTTTACAAACAAATTATCAAGTGCTATACTTAAGACGACTTCTGAAAAGAAGAACACAGGAGGAATGTTTTAAAATGAAGAAACTGCTTACTCTCGCTGCAGTTCTCGTGCTGGTCGTCGGATCATTGACCGCATGCGGACGCACACTTAAGACCTGTAAAGCCGAAGATCTCGACGGCACGGTCGTCTGTTATGATGAAAAACTTGAAGCCTATGCGATCGAAGAAGGCGCTACCCTACGTTTCGGTGCTGACAACGATGTCGTCGGTAACGCGATCGTCGCGCTTTGGGATGCTACGTATCCTGAACTCAAAGGCGCCGTTGAATTCGTAAACTCCGGTGCTGCCGGATCCGCCGATGCTTTAGCTACCCAACAAGGTGAATATCCTGACGTCTTCATGGCCATCGACGGTGAAGTTTCCCGTAACGAAAGCCATCTCTTGGCGATCGATGCCTTCCTTGCCAACATCATCAAAGAAAACTCGTTGGAATCCTTCTACAAAGCCGGAAACGCGACCGCTACGACGGTTTATGCTCCGATGGCGTATGATGGCATGGCATTCGTTTGGAATAAGACGATGCTTACGACCTTAGGCAAAGACGTCACCGATGCAAACGGCGACAACCTGCCTGACGCGTTTGATACCTGGGAAGAAATCTTCGCTCTGTCCACGTCTTGGATCGGCGCTCGTCCGGTTTACAAAGGCGCGAACGTCGACATCGTGTTTCCGCTTTCCTTGGGTGAACCGTGGTCCGCTTATCACCAATTCACCGCCGGCGGATTCAAACTGTTCGGCGAAGGCGATGCGACGAAACCTGGCTACAATACTCCTGAATTCAAAGAAGGCTTGAACTTCCTGCTTGCCGCTAAAGAAGCTCAGATTTCCGTCGACGCTGCCGGTATCTTGACCAAAGCCGGCGACATGGGCTGGAGATGGGACGGCGTCATCAACAATGAAACCGCTCCGTTTGGCTTAGTCGGTACTTGGATGGATATCAAGGGCGCTTCCACGACGACCGGTTCGACCTATGTCGTTTCCGCTCTCCCGACGTTCGGTGGCGAACACCAATCCCCGTTTGTTAAGACGAAGGGTTTCGTCATCAACGGCTATACCGAATATCGTTCCGCTGCGACCGAACTGATGCGTTTGATCTATTCCAAAGATGGATTCGATGCGTTGGTTACCGGCACCAGCTATGCCCCGTCTTTGAAGGATGGATCTGATTTGACCCCGACCCTCGAAGCAGGCGGATACCAAGAACAAATGATGGCTGCGTTCATGTACAACTATCCGGAACCGGCATTGACCCTTCCGAAGAACCCTGCACGTAAAGCCATGGATGCTGCTTACTATGATGGTACGTTGGTTGCGATGATCCAAGCGATTTGGGATGGCACCAAGACCGTCGACGAAGCCGTCGCCGAATTGATCGCGACGACCGATGCGAAGATCGCTGCCGACAATCAATAATCCGTAGAGACAACTGAAACACCGTAAGATGAGCATCGCAAGGTGCTCATCTTTCTTCAAGGGAGAAACGACACATGAAAACACAATGGTGGAAAAACGCGGTAGGTTATCAAATCTACCCACGATCCTTCAAAGACACCAACGCCGACGGAATCGGAGATCTGCGCGGCATCATCGAAAAACTCGACTACATCCAGGATTTAGGTGTCGATTGCGTTTGGATCTGTCCTTTTTACCGCTCGCCGATGGATGATAACGGATACGATGTCAGCGACTTCTACGATGTCGATCCCTTGTTCGGGACCTTGGACGATGCGAAGGAACTGATCGCGAAAGCCCATCAAAAGGGAATCCGCATCATATTGGATCTTGTTTTAAACCACACCTCCGATGAGCATCCCTGGTTCATGGAATCACGCTCTTCCTTGGACAATCCGAAAAGGGATTGGTACATCTGGCAGAAACCCCGCCAGGATGAAAAAGGGAAACGAATCCCACCGACCAATTGGGCAAGCTTTTTCGAAGGATCGTGCTGGAACTACGACGAAACCTCCGGTGAATATTACCTGAAGATCTTTTCGGATAAAATGCCCGACTTGAACTGGGCCAATCCGGATCTACGCAAGGAAATGTATGCGATGTCGCGTTGGTGGTTGGATTTGGGCGTGGACGGGTTCCGCGTCGACGCGGTCGCCCACCTCAGCAAAGACACGTCGTTCACCGACAGCGAAATGAAACTCAACCACGACGGGGTCGCCCCGGATTGGTCGAAATTCTCCAACCGCCCCGAATTGTTCGAATATCTCCATGAATTCCACGATGAAGTGTTGAAACATTACGATTGCCTGTCGGTCGGCGAAGTCGGCGGCGGGGCGAACGTAAAAGCCGCGACCCGTTATGCGGGCTATCATGCCAAAGCCTTCAACATGGTGTTCAACTTCGACCATTGTTGGAAGAACGGAGCGTTCGGATCGGAAGATAAAACCGACGATGAACTGACGGTCAACGTACTCGACCTCAAAGAAACCATGGACCGTTGGATCCAGGGAATGAAAGGGAAGGGTTGGATTCCGCATTATTGGCTCAATCACGACCACCCTCGGGTCATGAGTCAATATGGTAATCCCAGAAAGTTCCATCGTGCATCCGGATGCATGTTGGGGACGGTATTGTTGACCTTGCCCGGGACCCCCTTCATCTACAACGGTGAGGAAATCGGGATGACCAACGTCGATTACACCGACATCAACGACTTCAACGATGTCTGGGTGAAGAACTACTATGAAAAGGCGATCAAACGCCAGAGTCCGGAACAGATCCTAACCCATTTACGCCGTACATCGCGCGATAACGCCCGTACGCCGATGCAATGGGACGATAGCGCCAGCGCAGGGTTTACGACGGGGAAACCGCATCAGAAACCGGTCGGAAACTATAAAGAAATCAACGTCAAGCAACAAAGCGAAGATCCTTCATCGATCCTCAACGCCTACAAGCATTTAATCAGGTTACGCAAACACGGGCATCTTCATTCCGTACTGGTAAATGGGGATTTCAAACTGATTTCGCCGAAAAACAAAGACCTCTTCGTCTTTGAAAGAAAGAAAGATGATGTGACCGTCCTGGTGGTCGCGAACTTCCGCGCCCATGAGATCCGCTATAAACTCCCTTATCTTCCTAAAGCGATCCACTATGACAACTACGGACTCGCCGAAATATCGAAGGAAATCGTATTGCTACCCTATCAAGCCTTGGTGCTTGAGAAATAGGTGAACATGAAAAAACTACTTCTGGTTTTACTGCTTGTCTTAAGCGCCTGCGTCCAGAAAGAACCGACGATTCAACGCAAAACCGTCGATGAACTGGCTGCTTTGCTTGAAGGCTCCAATGCGGACAAGTTCGCATCCGAAGTCTCGGTCGCCTACAACATCTTCCCGATCTCCTATGCGGACTCGGACGGGGACGGTACGGGCGATCTGCGCGGGATCATCGACCACCTCGATGTTCTCAACGATGGCGACCCTTCGACCGACACGGACCTCGGTATCACGGCCATCTGGCTCAATCCGATCCACCCCTCCAAGACCTACCACAAATACGACGTCATCGACTATTATGCGATCGACCCGGAATTCGGAACCTTGGATGATTTCCAAGACCTTTCGGATGCCTGTGAAGAACGCGGTATCAAACTGATCATCGACATCGTCTTCAACCACACGGCCGACGACAACCCCTGGTTCATCAAAGCCATGTCGGGGGATGAAGTCTATCGTGACTACTATCGCATCGAAGAGAAACTGACCAACGCGGAATACCCCAATAAAACAGGGTGGAGTTTCCGCAATAGCCTGGCTTACTATGCTTCGTTCTGGGACCAGATGCCCGAACTCAATGCGGACAGCGAAGCGGTCCGCGACGAGATGAAGAAGATCCTTTCGTTCTGGATGGATCTGGGCGTCGACGGGTTCCGTTACGACGCCGCGCCGCGGATGTATGACGCCAATGAATACCCGGTCGGAACCGGGACGATGGAATTAAACAAGCAGTTCTGGATGGAAATGAAGGAATACGTAAAGTCCGAAGACCCCGATATCCTGCTTTTGGCTGAAGTATGGATGCCGGCGACGCAAGCCGCCCCGTATGCGGTCGGATTCGACTCGATGTTCAACTTCGATTTGGCCACCGGAATCGTGAATACCGTCATGCAAGGATACCAAACCAATTTCGTCGCGACCTACCTCAACGGAAAGAATGTTTTCACCGGGCGCAACGAGAACTACCTGGATTCGACCTTCCTCACCAACCACGACCAGAACAGGGTCATGAGCGTTTTGGGCGGCAACGTCGACCAAGCCAAACTCGCCGCGAACATCCTCTTCACCCTGCCCGGGATTCCCTTCATCTATTATGGGGAAGAGTTGGGCATGGTGGGGGCGAAACCGGACGAGAGGATCCGTGAACCCTATCGTTGGACCAGTCAGAACGACGCCCCCAATGCGTTGTGGGAGAACTGGGAACTCAATCTAAACACCACCCCCTATGAACAACAGACCACGGATGAAGATTCCATGTTCAGCCTCTATCGCAGGCTTGTCCATTTCCGTGATGCTTCCGACGTCTTGCGTTTCGGCGACATTCAGAGCCTGACCTTATCGAACAAAGTGTTGGGCTTCACCCGCACCTTCGAAGGGAAGACCTTGACCATCGTCCATAACCTGGACCGCTTCGCGCAGACGGTCGACCTCAATGATTCAGGCACGATCCTTTATCAACACGGGGACGTTCAACTCGTCTCCACTGTCTTGACGCTACAGCCCTACGCCAGCGTCATCATCGGTGACTAAGCGATGAGCCACGCCTTGTATCTGCGGGTCCATACCGACAATTTCAAACCCAATGAAATCGAGAACAGCATCGAGTCGTTCGTGACGGATGTGCGCTGGATCGATCCGCGCACCCTCAAGGCCGATCTCAGCGAATTCGGCAGGGTCCAGCTCAAACTGATGTTCTCGAGTTTCCAACATGATCTTGGACTTACCTTAAGCGGGGTCAGCGGTTTCGATGCGGATGACATCATGGTTCTTTTCCTCGACTTCCTGGCGGAAAACCGGCCAGGTAAACTGATCGGTGCCGCCGAAGCCCTGGTCCTCGCGCAACTGTTGGGCAAGATCGGGCTTGTCCGAAGGCTCGATCGCCACTTCGAATCGATCGGACGCGACGAGATGGAAACGGCGCGCATGTATCTGGAGACCGGCCGCAACGTCAACGCCAGCGCGGCGCATCTCTACCTGCATCGCAACACCTTCCGCTACCGTCTCAACAAGTTCATCACCCAAACGGGAGTGGACATCCGGGAGATCGACCAAGGGAAACTCATGGAAATGTGGTTCCTGTTAACCAACCTCGATTAGATTTGTGCACAATGCACAACACACAGAGAGCGCTTTCATGTATAATAAACACGAGGTGATACCATGGCAAACCTAAAGCTAAAAGATATCAATAAAATCTACGACAACAATGTCCAAGCCGTCTTCGATTTCAATCTCGACATCAAAGATCGTGAATTCATCGTTTTGGTCGGTCCGTCGGGTTGTGGGAAGTCCACGACGCTGCGTATGATCGCCGGTTTGGAAGACATTACTTCCGGTGAACTGTACATCGATGAAAAACTCGTCAATACGGTCGCTCCGAAAGACCGCGACATCGCGATGGTTTTCCAATCCTATGCTTTGTATCCGCATATGAGCGTCTATGAAAACATGGCGTTCGGTTTGAAATTGAAGAAAATGCCGAAAGATGAAATCGATACCCGCGTCAAAGAAGCCGCGCGTATCCTTGAAATCGAAAAATACTTGGATCGCAAACCCAAGGCGCTGTCCGGCGGTCAACGTCAACGTGTCGCTTTAGGCCGTGCGATCGTCCGTAACGCGAAAGTGTTCTTGATGGACGAACCGCTGTCGAACCTGGATGCGAAACTGCGTGTTCAGATGCGTTCCGAAATCATCAAATTGCATGAACGTCTCAATGCGACGACCATCTACGTCACCCATGACCAGACCGAAGCGATGACCATGGCGTCCCGCATCGTCGTCATGAAAGACGGCTACATCCAACAGATCGGTACGCCGAAAGACATCTACAACCACCCCAACAACATGTTCGTCGCGAACTTCATCGGCGCCCCCGCCATGAACTTCATCAACGGCGTCTATCGCGACGGTCGTTTCGAAGTCAACAACAAGTCCTTCAAAGTCCCGGGCATGTTCCATGATCGCTTGAAGAACTATAACGGTAAAGACCTCGTTCTCGGGATCCGTCCTGAAGACATCCACTACGAAGGCATCGTCGCCGAAGCCTTCCCGGAAACCCCGTTTGATTTCAATGTGGATGTTTGCGAATTGCTCGGTCATGAATTCATCCTTCACGGAGAATTCGGCGGACAGAAGATCTTGGCGAAGGTTTCCTCCCGCGTCGACGTCCATGCCCATGACACGATCCAACTTTCGATGGACGTATCGAAACTCCACTTCTTCGATAAAGAAACGACACAATCCATTTATTAAACCAGACCCGAAGCAATTCGGGTTTTTACTCGGAGGTAAACATGAGTTACAGAAACCAGTTCATCTATCAGGTGTTCGTCCGCAATTATAGCCAGGAAGGCACGTTCAAAGCGGTCGAGAAAGATTTGGGGCGCATCCAAGCCTTGGGGGCGGACATCGTCTACCTGATGCCGGTACAACCGATCGGGGTCAAAGCCCGCAAAGGCACCTACGGTAGCCCCTATGCCATCCAGAACTATACCGGGATCTCGGAGGATCTGGGAACCTTGGCCGATCTCAAGGATCTGATCGACGCCACCCACAAGCATGGGATGAAGATCATCCTGGACATCGTCTTCCATCACACCGCCCGCGATCATCACTGGGTGGTTGAACATCCCGAATTCTACTATTTCGACGAGAACGGACGCTTGAAAAACAAAGTCGGGGATTGGTGGGACATCGCCGACCTGAACTTCGATGTGCCGCTTGTCCATGAGAAACTCATCGATGTCCTGCTCTATTGGTTGGATCTCGGGTTGGACGGTTTCCGTTTCGACGTCCCCAGTCTGATCCCTTTGGATTTCCTGCTTGAGGCCAAGGAAGCGATGCGCAGGAAGAACCCCGACGTCTTCCTCTTAGGGGAAAGCGTCGATTCCAACTACATCGACTATCTCCGCTACCATGGCTACGGATGCCTCAGCGATTCCGAATGTTTCCAAGTGTTCGACGCCCTCTATGAATACGATACGAGAATCCCGTTCGCAGGTTATTTGCTTCATGAGAACGATCTCGAAACTTTCCGTCAAGCCCTAAGGGCGCAGGAGCGGATTTATCCGATCGACTACGTCAAGGCACGTAACGTGGAAAACCACGACAACCACCGGATCCGCTATTACACCCAGGATTACGCGAAATCGCTCCAATGGATCGCCTACTGTTTCTTCAGTAAAGGCATCGCCTTCATCCAATACGGGATGGAAACCGGAACCGACCACTTGCCCGACCTTTTCGAGAAAGACCCGGTCGACTGGTCGAAACTCGATCCTGAAATCGTAGGATGGATCCAAGGACTGGCCAAGATGAAGAAAGATCCGATCTTCGCCCAAAACAAAGGCTACAAGATCGTCAGCCATGTTGAAGACGTATTGCATTTCGAATATGAGAACGAGGAGAGGATCGTCGTCGGGATTCTGAACGTCGGGAATGAAACCGGCGTCATGAATGTCAGTCTCCCAGATGGATCCTACCCTCACCTGATCACATCAAAACCCATCCACATCAACCACGGATCCATCGCGCTTAGCGACCGTCCGATCCTCTTCCAAGTCCCCAAAGAAAGAAAGTGAACCTATGCCAACCGTCATCTCGCTGCGCCAGGATGCCAGTATTCTTCGTGAAGCGATCCAGTATATCGCCTCGAAATGGGCGAACCCCCAGAACCGTCAAGTCTACGTGGATTGCCTGACCCACACGTCCAACGCGAAAAACCCGCTCCCCCAATGGTATCTGCTCATGGAGGAAGACCGCATCATCGGATGCGCCGGCCTCATCACCAACGACTTCATCAGCCGTATGGATCTCTATCCCTGGGTTTGCGCGATGTATATCGAACAAGATCGTCGTGGAAACAATTTCGGCGAACTCCTAATCAAGAAAGCGGTCGAAGACGCGAAAAACGCCGGCTTCAACGAAGTCTATCTCTGTACCGACCATGTGGGGTATTATGAACACTTCGGGTTCGGTTTCGTCGGGATCGGCTATCATCCCTGGGGTGAGAGTTCACGGATCTATTCGCTTAAAATCAAAGACTGATCGAAAGAGCGCGCCCGACGGTGCGCTCTTTAGTCATCCTGTTTGGATTCATGAAACAAGTATGGTATAGATGGTGTAGGAAGAATCTTGAAAAGGAGAAACCATGGAAAAAATCACGATTGAAACCCTCGTCCTGCTACCCGTCGAAAAAGTATGGGAAGCCTGGACACAACCGAAGCATATTACCCAGTGGAACGCCGCCTCCGAGGATTGGTGTTCGCCTTGGTCGAAGAACGACCTAGTCGTCGGCGGGAAGTTTTCCAGCCGCATGGAAGCCCGCGACGGGAGCGCCGGATTCGACTTCAGCGGGACCTATACAAGAGTCGTACCTCACCGCGTCCTGGCGTATACCCTGGACGATGACCGAACGGTCGAAGTGGTTTTCAATAATCTAGGGGATCGGACGCATGTCGTCGAGACCTTCGAAGCGGAAACGGAGAATTCCATCGAGCTACAACGTTTCGGGTGGCAGTCGATCCTGGACAATTTTAAGAAATATTGCGAAACAACGCATTTCGAATGAATGGAAAAGGCGAATCTCGAATTCGCCTTTTCTTTGGGTGCGTCGAAAACTCTGCCTTTACGTCGATTACCCGTCGATGATAGAATGGAATCATCCAGGGGGAAACAAAATGGAAAGAAAAACGTTGCCTAGAGTCGTATCGGCCGGTCGGAGTTCGTTGTTGTTCATGTTGGTGCTGACCGTGTTGAATCTCGCCTTCGCCTTCATGAATTCGAATGTCAGTTTCCCGTATTCATCCTATTTCTCGATGTTCACGATTTATGTCGGGTTTTTGTCGATCACCGTCTATGACAGTCTGGCTGTCGGGTTGATCTATGTGTTGATCGGTGTTTGCGTCCTGTCGGTCTTCTTGATTTCATGGTTTTTCAGTAAGAAGAAAGTCCATTGGTTTATGATCGCCTTCATCCTTTATCTACTGGATACCGGATTCCTGGTCTGGATTTCTCTAAGCGAAGGGTTCGACCCCGCCTACATGATCGACTATGCGATGCATGCCTGGCTGTTGTACTCGCTCGGGGCGGCCTGGATCCAAGGCCGCAAGCTTAGGTATTGGGTAGAAGACGAAGAAGGATTCACCGTCATCGAAGAAGCGGATACACTGCAGTAAAAGAGACATCGCCATCGCGATGTCTCTTTCTTATCATTCGATTTCAAGAATCTTGACTTCACCTTTTTGGAAGTGAAGGTTGATGTTTTGGTAGGAATCGATCTCGATGGTCGGCCAGACGCTATTCTTGTCGCTGGAGAAGATCTGGCGGATCGAACGATTCGAACCGAGATACTTCGCCGGGAGATTGTCGAGACGGACAAGATGATGCTTTTCGTTGAAGACGTCGGTGTTGGCGATGACCAAGATCATCTTCTTCTCCGTACGATAGCCGAATCCTGCCGCCATGTCCCACGGGGCGCTGAAGCCTAAGGGATACGTGGCCTCTTTATCCAAGAGCGCGGGGAGGATGTGCTGACGGATCGCATTGGCATCCTGGATCAGGTTCATGAACTCCCAACGGTCGGGATGGAGATAATGGAAGGCGAAACGATCGAAGAGGGCGAGCTTGCCGAAGAACGGGTCTTTCGGGTCAAGCATCTCCGCTTCGTTGGGGCGGCAGTCCAACCCCGTATTCATCGGTTGGCGCTCGAACACTTCCTGACCCGAATTCAAGAACGGGATGGCGTTGGGGACGAAGAGATTGAAGATCGTCAGCATCTTCGCCAAGGTTTCCCCGCCGTTGCGCGCCGCCAAACGGGGCGTGTCGTGGGTTTCCCCGCAGGCGAACAAGGGGGACTCCAGATTCATGGCGCCATAGACGAAACTATTGAACAATCCGTCATAGACGCGCGGTTCACGCATGAACCCGTCGCCGATGATCATGTTGTAGCCTTTGGACTTGGAGTCGGCGGCGTTGACGACATCCAACTCTTCGGCGATGAACGTGAATTCCGGATTGATCTCGCGGGCTTTACGGATGATTTCGCTAACCAGTTCCAACGGCAAGGCATGACCCATGTCGATGCGGGCGCCGTCGATCCCGAATTGCTTCTGATAGAAGGGGATGATCCCGCTCAACATTTCCCACAAGGGTGTATTCGGTTGTGTGCCGGGATTGAAGCTGCTCTTGGCGACATCGAACAGGATGTAGGGTTCGAAGTGCCCCAGCTTATCCAAGAAAGGCTGGCTGCTTTCCGGGTGGTCGAGATACATGCGGAAATAAGTGACATCGCTCCACGCGGGTTGCGGATCGTTGATGCAATCGGAGAACGCCGGTGCGATCGTCATCTTGAAGTATTCCTGAACCAAATCCAGGATTTCCTTCGTATTGCCTTCGGATTTATACTCCTTGATCATCTCGCGCCATTTCTTGGCGTCGATCTGTTTGGGGTTCTTGCGGAATTTGCGGATATGTTGTAAAACTTCTTCGGAAGCATAGATCTGAGGCGCATATTCCTTTTTGGCGGGAATCGCGGCTTTCAATCCCGGAACCATCGGCGAACGATAATCCGGCAGGTCGGCCAGATCCAGCCAATAGAACCAATCCGGATGGTCGACGATCAAGTCGGAATTGACGGAGTTGGTTCTCGGGATGATGTCGATGATGACCTTCATGCCCAAGATATGCGCGGCTTCGACGAATGCCTTGAACTCTTGTTCGACCGTCGTCGCATCGCCCGTGATCGGATCTTTCAACCCTTGATCGAGCGCGTTGAAATTGGAGACGCCGTAGGGCGAACCCAGTTCGCCTTTCTTGTCTTTCAACGAGTACTTCGCGATCGGCAACAAATACAGCACGTCGATACCCATCTTCTTTAAATTTGGCAACATGGCCAACGCTTTGATGAACGTCCCCGTATCTTTCAGTTTATAAAGATTCCGGTCCTCGAGACTACCGGTACGGTCATGGTCGAAACTGCCGGATGCGCGGATCATCATCGAATAGACGCTCGATTTGCGGATCCAATCCCCGTTCTTCAGTTCCTCGTCGACCGGACGTTGGGTATAGAAACTCTCGGAATAGTCGATCTTCTTATCCGCACGGGCTAGGAAAACATCCCGGATGAGCGAACCATAGAAGCGGTACGGATTCACCAAAACATGACCGTCGTGGGTGACGACCTTCTCTTCGCCCGTATAGCCGAAATTATCCCAAAGGTCGGGAATCGCGTAATTGTAGACGCCTGGATTCTCTGCCGCTTGCTTGGCGATCGCCTTCGCAACTCTTTCCAAATTTTTCATAATCATCCTCCGCCACCATTTTACCATAGGTTGGATAAAATGATAACGGTTACAGCCTAACAACCATCGGGGTTAGGGATGTTGCCAAAATGAAATCGATTACACCTGGGTTGTCTTGACAAATAAATGTAGGAATGAATTGTGAAAATGCCCTTGACTTAACAATTCCAAAGGTCTAACATGAAAGCGTATACACTATGTATACCCGTCTATAGGAGGACGAAATGAAAAAGCTGTTCGCAATCATAGCAGTTGTTGCGATGGTGCTTGGTCTGACAGCGTGCGCGCCGAAAGAAACCGGACCGAAAACCATCAAAGTAGGGATCGCCATCTACAAGTTCGACGATACCTTCATGACGAATTATCGTAACGAAATGAAAGCTTATTTCGAAACGAAGAATTCGGATACCGTCAAGTATGAAGTCGAAGTTACCGACGGGAAGAACGACCAAGTCGCTCAAACCGAACAAATCGACAACTTCATCGCTCAAGACTATGATGTTCTGATCATCAACCTCGTGGATCTTACCGCTGCAAGTACGATCATAGCGAAAGTCAAGGCAGCCAATATCCCGACCGTCTTCATCAACCGTCAACCGTCGGATGCCGACATGGCGACATGGGACAAAATCACCTACGTCGGTGCCAAAGCTGAAGATTCGGGCACTTACCAAGGCGAAATCATCGTTGACCTTTGGGAAGCCACCGATTCGAAAGTCGACAAAAACGGAGACGACAAACTCCAATACGTTATGTTGATGGGACAAGCCATCCACCAGGATGCCGCCCTGCGTACCGAATACTCCATCAAAGCCGTTGAAGCCGCCGGTATCGTCGTCGACAAACTCTTCGAAGACCGTGGCGAATGGGACCGTGTAAAAGGCCAGGAAAAAATGGCTACCGCGATCACCCAGTTCGGCGATGCGATCGAAGTCGTCTTCGCGAACAACGATGACATGGCGCTCGGCGCGATCGAAGCGTTGGTTGCCGCCGGTATGACCGATGTTCCGGTTGTCGGCGTCGATGCGACCGCCCCTGCGTTGGATGCGATCAAAAACGGTACCTTGAAGGGTACGGTTCTGAACGATTCCGATGGACAGGCTCACACTTCCGTTGATTCCGCCATCAAACTGTTGAATGGCGAAGCCGTCGATGTTCTGCAATGGGTTCCGTACGTAAAAGTTACGCCGGAAAACTACGAAGACTTCATTAAGTAAGAAGTAAAAAAGGAATCCTGAATCAAGTGTGGTTTCCACCACACTTGATTTTTTATCGATATGGAGAGGACAAACAACCATGGGCCAAGAAATCATTCTTGAGATGAACCACATCAGTAAAAGTTTTCCGGGCGTCAAGGCGTTGGACGATGTATCTTTTCACGTAAGAAAAGGGACCGTGCATGCATTGATGGGGGAAAACGGGGCAGGGAAGTCCACGTTAATGAAGTGTCTCTTCGGGATCTATCTACCGGATGATGGGGAAATCATCCTCGAAGGGAAGAAGATGGATTTTCATAATCCGAAAGACGCATTGAATGCGGGGATTTCGATGATCCACCAAGAATTACAGCCGATTCCATACCGCAGCATCGCGGAGAATCTTTGGATCGGACGATATCCGATGATTAAAATCGCCAATATACCGGTGATGGTCGACGCGAAGAAGATGCGCGACATGTCGACGGACTTATTGAGCCGTGTTCGCTTGAACGCAAATCCGGATACGAAACTGAAAGATCTGTCGGTATCGCAGATCCAGTCGATCGAAATCGCGAAGGCGATTTCCTATAACGCGAAAATCATCATCATGGATGAACCGACGTCATCGCTGACCCAAGCGGAAGTCACCCAACTGTTTGAAATCATCAATGAATTACGCAACCAAGGGGTTTCCATCATCTATATCTCGCATAAGATGGAAGAAATCCTGCGCATTTCCGATGAGGTCACCATCATGCGTGACGGACGATACATCGGAACCTATCTCAGCAGCGAATTGACGATGGATTTGATTATCACCAAAATGGTCGGACGTGAATTGACCAACCTCTATCCGCCGAAGAATAACGTACCGGGGGATGTGGTCTTCGAAGTGAAGAACTTCACCTCGCCCAACCCTCGATCGTTCAAAGACGTGTCCTTCGATCTTCGCCGGGGTGAAATCCTGGGCATCGGCGGATTGGTCGGGGCACAGAGGACGGAGCTTGTCGAAGGGATCTTCGGTATCCGCGCCAGTTCGTTTGGTGAAATCAAACTCCATGGGAAAACATTGAAAATCAATCATCCGCGCGATGCCATCCGAAAAGGGATCTCCCTCTTGACGGAAGATCGGCGCGGTAGCGGAATCTTCGGCGTCCTCTCGGTCCGGGATAACGTCTCGGTCGCGAGTTTGGATGACTATGTCGATTTCCACATCAAACTCAACAATCGCAAACTCAATGCCTTGGCGGAAGACAACATTCGCAAACTGAGTATCAAAACACCGAGTACGAAGACGAAAATCCAATCCCTCTCGGGCGGGAACCAGCAGAAAGTCATCATCTCGCGATGGTTGGCGAGGGATCCCGAAATCTTCATCCTCGATGAACCGACCCGAGGGATCGACGTCGGCGCCAAGTACGAGATCTACAGTATCATGGTCAGTCTGGCGAAAGCCGGGAAGAGCGTCATCATGATCAGTTCGGAAATGCCTGAACTGCTGGGGATGAGCGATCGGATCCTGGTCATGTGTGAAGGGAAGTTAAGCGGAATTGTCGAAGGGAAAGACGCCAACCAAGAGAAAATCATGGAATTGGCCACAAAGTACATGTAAGGAGCACCCCATGTCCACACGAAAAATGAAACTTAATTCAAGTAACATTAAGAATCGTATGATTGAAAACGCGATGTACATCATCCTCATCACGATGGTCATCGTCGTTACGATTCTACGTCCGAAGTTCCTGTCGCTGGGGAACTTCCAGAATATCCTCATGAATTCATCCGTCCGTCTCATCATCGCCCTCGGGGTCAGCGGTGCGCTGATCACCCGCGGGACCGATCTTTCCGCCGGTCGGATCGTCGGGGTCGGGGCGGTCATCGCCGGAACCCTGTTGCAACGTCCGGACTACGCGGCGAAATTCTTTCCGAATTTCCCCGACACGCCGGTTTGGATGATTCTAATCCTCGCCATGATCGTCACGATGTTGATCGGTTTGATCAACGGCTTGGTGATCGCCTACCTGCATGTGCCTCCGTTCATCGCGACCTTGGGGATGCAGAGCATCGTTTACGGGTTCGCACAGGTCTATACCCGCAACGAACCGATCGGTGGGTTGAAGGTCGAATTGACAAGCATTGCGACGGGACGGGTGTTCGGTATACCCAACCTCGCCATCATCGCCTTGATCGTCATCGCCTTCATGTGGTTCATCCTCAACATGACGAAATTCGGTAAATACATCTATGCGATCGGTGGGAACGAAGTCGCCGCGGAAGTCGCGGGCGTCAACGTCACCTTCACCAAGATCCGTGTCTATGCCTTGGCGGGTTTGCTTTATGGTTTGGCCGGTGTTCTGATGGCCGCCAAGAGCGGCGGTGCGACGGCGAACTACGGGATCGGTTATGAACTCGAAGCCATCGCGGCTTGTACGATCGGCGGTGTCTCCACGGCCGGCGGCGTCGGTACGATCGGCGGCATCGTCTCCGGGGTCTTGATCTTCGAACTCTTGAAAACCGCCCTCCAGTTCTTGGGCGTCACCCCCGACTTACAGTACGTGGCGATCGGCTTGGTCATCGTGGCCGCGGTCGCGATCGACATCCGCAAATACCTCGCGAAAAAATAATCCTTCATCAAGACGGCGTCTCGCCGTCTTTCTTTTTGAATTCATTGGATTTCGTTTGTCTTTTGGGTGGGGGTTTGTTAAACTGAATACGGAATTTGAGGACACTATGAAACTGAACCGACGACTATCCATCTTGTTATTGACCGCGGCGCTTGCCGTTTTGGTCATCGGATGCACCCTGACTTCGACCAAGACCTGCGTACCCGATGGTACGAAGGTTTGCTTTGACGAAAAGAGTCAGACTTTTTTGATTGAAGACGGGGCGAAAATCGTCGTCGAAGTACCGACGAAAGAATATGGCGACCGATTGGTCGCGCTTTTCGACGCCGCCCACCAAGAGACCTCTAAACTCCTTTCCTATGTGGTAGGGAATGCATCAAGCGACACTACCCCGGATCTTCGATTCATGACGCAGAACGAAGCGGCGTTGAACTATGCTTCGTTGTTGGAGCTGGATGAATCGATGAACGAGCTCCTTTTAAATAACCTACAATGGGACAAATCCGAAGAAGTGAACCTGGAGGGACTCCGTTTCGTGCCGATGTCCGCGACCGGATTCACCTTCGTCTATGATGAAACCGTGCTAAGCGATCTTGGCGTCAGCCTTGAGGATGTCGATGCGGACGGACTTCCCGATGCGATCGATACCGTGGATGAAATCACGGCGGTCGCCGCGAAGTATCTTGCCCAAGACGTAAAAAGAACCTATACCTCCGTTTTCCCTCTGGCGTTCAACGAAGCCCTTTCCTTTTACCCTTTCCTTACCGCGGGGGGATGGGAAATCTTCCCCGAAGACATCGCGACCGAACCCGGATTCGAAACGCCCGAGTTCCTTGAAGCCCTTATGTTGATTGAAAAAATCGGCGCCTCGACGATCGTCGCCCAGCGGCCGGTCGATCCCGTGAAATTGGTTTGGCAATTCGACCAAGTCCTTTCGGGAAAAGAATTCCTCTTCAGCATGGCGAGTGAATGGATGTATGTGGAAGCCTATGAAAACCGTACCAAACACAATGTCCGCTATGCGCGATTCCCGGCTCTGGAGGATCAAATCCTCACACCTTTGGTGAGCGTGGAGGGGTATGTGATCCAAAACACGGCCTATCCTTCGGCAGCCCATGAAGTCTTGCGGGTGATCCGCGAAGTGGAATCCCTGAATGCTTTTACAGCGACGGTGAAAAAGACTTTGCTTGTCCATCCAAGCTTGACGGATCAAGTGACCTATCCCGATGCCAAACAACAGGAATTGGCGAAAGCCTATGTCCATTCCCGGAGTTTCCCACTGATTGCGCTGGAAGGCAACCCCAAAGTGCTTGGGTTCACCATGTATCGTCAAATGGAAATCCTTCCTGTATTGAAACGTTTATTTCTACAGGAAATCACGGCTCAGCAAGCCCAAGACGAAATCGTGCTCCTATCCATCGACTGGATATCAAACAACCTCGGGTATCCCGCGGAGGTAATTAAAACGAATGAGTAAAAACGAGAAAATACTGATTTTCGTCAATGCCAGCTATGTCTTGGCGGCGACCATGGCGGCCGTGTTCGTCAATGTCTATCTCTATGTCTTCACGAAGTCGTTGGAAACCATGACGGCTTATTCGATGATCCGTTTCGGTCTCTTTCCGATCGGTTTCTACTTCGGAGGCATGCTTTCACGCAAACTGAAACTCTCCGGTTCCATCGCGACCGGTCTTTCCATCATCATCTTGGGCATGTTCTATCTCCTTTTCCTTAATGAAGCCATCGCCGAGAACACTTTGTTGGTATTCGCGGTCGCACTCTTCTTCGGGATCGGCGAAGGCATCTACTGGTGCAGCATCGTCGTCCTCAACCTTCTCTCCTCGACCAAGGAATCCCGCGCCAGATATCTTTCACTGATGGGCGTCATGAACTCCGTCTCCAGCATCATCGCCCCTCTGGCCGCAAACTGGATCATCGTCAACTCGATCTCAGACGTCGCCGGCTACCTGCGCATCTTCCAAGTGGTCATCTTCATCTATGCGATCACCGCATTCTTGTCGCTCAACGTCGCCGTCGTGACCCCCAAAGCCAAGTACACCCTCAAAGATAAATTCAACCTCAAGAAGGATCCGCAATGGGCCTATGTCATGAATTCGCATTTCCTCTTCGGCTTCCGTGAAAGCGCCACATTAGTGCTTGCCGGTTTGCTGGTGTACAACGCGACCGGAGGCAAAGGCGGACTCTACTCCCAACTCTTGGCGATTTTCGCCGTCATCAGTATCCTGACCTTCTATCTGGCGGGGAAAGTGATCAGCCGCAAGAACCGGATGAAATCCTATCGTTACGCTTCTTTCCTGGTCTTCACCAGCACCGTCGTCCTGGTGCTTGTCCCCAATCTTTACGGAGCGATCTACTATGGCTTGATGAACGCCATCGCGACGCCGTTCTATGCCAACCCCTTCTCGATCATCATGATGAACGCCATGCAGGACTACGTGAAAAACGAAAGTATCCTTGGCCGCACGATCGTCAAGGAAGTCGCGATCAACGCCGGGCGGGTCATGGGGATGGGATTGATCCTGCTCTTCGCGCTCTTCCTTCCGAAAGACCTGTTTTTGCCGGTGGCCGTCATCACCGCATCGACGTTCGCCCTGATCCTGACCGGATATGCTACAATATATCACAACAGGCGCGATCGGATAAAGGCGCAAACGAGGGTGAACGGATGATGGAAAACCAGTGGGGTGCGATCCTGAAAAACGAATTCAAGCAACCGTATTTCCAACAACTGGCCGCTTTTTTAAAACATGAGTATGAAGAAAAAACGATCTACCCGGCGCGGGAGAGCGTTTTTTCCTGTTTCGGCTATTTCGACCTTCCCGACCTGAAAGTCGTCCTCCTCGGTCAAGACCCTTATCACCAACCCCGGCAAGCCCATGGCTGCTGTTTCTCGGTCCTCCCCGGAACGCCCTTCCCGCCTAGTCTCCAGAACATCTTCAAGGAACTCTCGTCCGATCTGAATCTACCGATCCCGAAAAGCGGCTGCCTGATCCCATGGGCGAAACAAGGGGTATTGTTGCTGAACACCTTGCTGACGGTCGAAGAAGGCAAGCCTCTTTCACACAAGGACAAAGGCTGGGAAGTATTCACCGACCATATCCTTGAACTCTGCAACCAACATCCCGAACCCGTCGTTTTCATTCTCTGGGGCAAGAATGCGCAAGAGAAAGCGAAAGTCATCACCAATCCCAAGCATCATCTCATACGCTCTCCCCACCCCTCCCCCCTGTCCGCGTATAACGGGTTTTTTGGAAGCAAACCGTTCTCTAAGACCAATGAATTCCTCATACGGTCAGGCAGAACCCCGATCGATTGGAGGATCGACTAATGTTTCAAACCATCCATGAATTCATCGACTATACCACCCGAAGGATGTCGTCGGGAAGATTCGGACTGAGTCGTCTCAACGATGCGTTGGTCGAACTCGGACAACCCCAGTTCGCCGTTCCTTGCGTTCATATCGCCGGGACCAACGGGAAGGGAAGTACGACCAACTTCCTAAGAAGCGTACTCCAGGAAGCGGGGTACCGGGTCGGAAGTTTCACATCGCCCCACCTTGAAGTCCACAACGACCGGATCCGGATCAACGACATCTTCATCACCGACGAGAAACTTCTGGAATATGGCAACCGCTTCTATCCCGTGTTCGAGAAATACGGACTGACGATGTTTGAGATCGACATGGTCCTGGCGGCGACGTATTTCAAAGAAGAAGCGGTCGACATCGCGCTCTATGAAGTCGGCCTAGGTGGACGGTTGGACGCCACCAATCTCATCCTTCCCCAACTCGCCCTGATCACCAACATCGGGATGGACCATATGGATTATCTTGGCGATACGTTGGAACTGATCGCAGGTGAAAAAGCCGGCATCATCAAGGACCATGTTCCGGTGATCACGGGTGAAAAGAAAGAAGAGTGTTTGAACGTATTCCATCGCGTTTGCGAAGAGAAACGAAGCGAACTGTTACTGACCACGGAAGCCACCCTGATCGCCCATGATCAATCCTCGGTCACCTTCGACTATCAGGGATATCGCATCCATCTCAAAGGACCGGCCTTGTATCAAATCAGCAACGCATCCCTGGCGATCGACGCGCTGTTGTATCTGCGTGATCATCTAGGTTGGGAGGTTTCCGATGAATCGATCAAGAACGGACTGGAGCGTGCACTGTGGAAGGGACGCTTCGAGGTCGTCCACACGAATCCCACGATCGTGTTGGACGGTGCGCACAACGAACACGGGGTCGCGGCCATCCTCTCCAGTATCCAATCCCTCCCGCAACCGGTCGTCGCGGTGTTCACGGCGCTGAAAGACAAGAAAGCCAAAGGAATGTTGGAGAAACTCCTGGGTGTTTGTGATAGAATCATAGTGACGGAATTCCAGTACTATCGTGGTGCGAAAGCCGTCGATCTTGCGGATGGATTACCCGTCGAAGTCATTTCCGATCCCCTGGAAGCCTTGCGTGAAGGTCTGCGCGGCGTTTCTATCGGAAGTCTTCTGATCACCGGATCCCTGTATTTCATTTCCGATGTCCGCAACCACTATCTTGACGAAATTCTAGAAAGGCGATCCCCATGAGCGAATTTTTCGACTCCATCCTTAGTTTGTCCATCGTCATCCAAGTACTTGCGGTCGTCGCGATCCTAGTCCTGGGGTTTTTGACGTTCAAATTTTTTCCGTTGAAACTTGAAATCCGTTCCATCACCTTCACGGCGTTGATGGTCATGCTTTCCGTCATCCTTTCGATCTTTTCCCTGATGGTCCCGATGTTCGGCTATCCCAGTTTGAAGATCGGATTTTCCCAGTTGCCTTTGATGATGATCGGGTTGTTTCTCGGACCATCCTGGGCGTTTCTCGCCGGGTTAATGGAAGACGTCCTTGAACTCTTGACCATGCCGGTCGGTTTCCCGTTCTTCGGGTTCACGCTCAACAAGATCCTGGTCGCGATGTTGCCGGCGCTATGGATGTTGATCCCCAAGACCAAGATCAAACAGTTCAAGTACCTGCCGCATGTGTTGTTGGGGGGGTTCTACCTTCTTGCCATGGCATTCACCTTCACCATCGACGAAGTGAAGGTCGGCCAGGAAATCATGGAGATCTCCATGATGACGAAGATCGGCATCTTCATCCTCAGCACGATCCTCTTCGCCTTCATGATCGTCATGCTGAACATCATCACGAATTACTTTAAAACCAAGAACCTGCGTTTCGCATTGACGGATTGGGTCATCGCGGTCTTATTGGTCGAATTCGTCGTCAATCTTATCTTAACCCCGCTCTGGCTTCAAACCATGTACGGGATCCCGTTTTGGTTCAGCGTCGCCCCCCGTTTGGTGAAGGGGACGGTGATGATCCAACTCAATATCGTACTCGGATATTTCATTGTAAGTACGATTGAACGATTAATTGAACGAAGACGGAACTAAGTTCCGTTTTTCTTATTCCACCGTCCTGGATAAGTGCCGATATTGAAGTGAAATCGCAAGAAAGTGCAAAACTCGATTTCGTTGAAAAACGAAAATGGAGTATAATAAAACTATAATGAAAAGGGGACAAATATAATATGCGCCAACATTCGATGGTGGCCATGATCCTTGCCGGCGGGCGCGGATCACGGTTGCTGGAGCTTACCAACAAAGTCGCGAAACCCGCTGTGTATTTCGGAGGGAAGTATCGCATCATCGACTTTCCGCTCAGTAATTGCGCGAATTCGGACATCAATATCGTCGGGGTGTTAACCCAGTACGAATCGGTGCTTTTGAATTCGTATGTCACGCAAGACCAACGCTGGGGCTTGGATGCGAAAGATTCAGGGATTTTCGTTTTGCCTCCGCGCGAAAAGAGCGAAGGCTTCGGATTGTACCGCGGGACGGCGGATGCGATCACGCAGAACATCGACTTCCTCGACCAGTACGACCCCGAATATGTCTTGATCTTGTCAGGCGACCATATCTACAAGATGGATTATGACAAGATGCTGAGCGACCACAAGAAGAACAACGCGGACATTACGATCGCGGTGCTTGAAGTCCCGCTGAAAGAAGCGTCGCGCTTTGGCATCATGAACGCGGATGAAACAGGTCGGATCGTCGAATTCGAAGAAAAACCGAAACAACCCAAGAGCAACCTTGCATCCATGGGGGTTTACATCTTCAACTGGAAACTACTCAGGAAGATGCTTGTCGACGATGTCAAGGCGGAGAAATCCAGCCACGACTTCGGGAAGGACATCATCCCGGGAGCGTTGAATTCAGGGAAACGGTTGTTTACCCACCGCTTTAAAGGATACTGGAAGGATGTCGGCACCATCGACAGTTTATGGGAAGCCAACATGGATTTGATCTATCGCGGAAGCGAACTGGATCTCTCCGACCCTGCTTGGAAAATCTATACCGAAGACATCACTTTGCCTTCGCAATACATCGGACGCAATGCGACCGTGAAGAACGCCTACATCAACCAAGGCTGCATCGTCGACGGGCATGTGGAAAACTCCGTACTCTTCACCAGCTGCGTGGTTGAAGAAGGGGCGAAAGTCATCGATTCCGTCTTGATGCCGGGAGCGATCGTACGTAAAGGCGCTCTTGTGCAACGGGTCATCGTCGCGGACGAGGTCGAGATTAAAGAAAACGCCAAGGTCGGGAAACCTGGCGACGGTGAGATCGAACTGATCCACCGGAATGTCCACGCGTAAGGAGGAGGCCACACCATGTGCAACGCATTAGGAATCATCAACTACGATGACGCATCCGCATATGTCGAAGGGCTGCAGGACTATCGTCCGATGCCTTCGGTGTCGTTTCTCGGCCGTTACCGCCTGATCGACTTCGCGCTTTCCAACATGACCAATTCGGGCATCAAGCATGTCCAGGTCTACGTCAAGTCGAAACCGCGTTCCGTTTTCGAACATCTGGGGACGGGTCGTCAATACAACATCAATTCAAAGCGCGGTAAATTGCATTTACTGAGCGGGGAAGAACCCATCCATTCCGAAATCTACAACCACGACATCACGGCCTTCATGCAGAACATGCAGTTCATCGAAGAAGCGAAGTATCCATATGTCGTCATCGCTCCGAGTTTCATGGTCACCAAGATCGACTTCAACGACGTCATGGCCGCCCACATGGAATCGGGAGCCGATGTCACCGTCGCCTACAAGACCATCGACAATGCGAAAGAAGCGTTCATCGGAATCAACACCTTGACCTTGGACCGCGACAAACGGATCGTGAAGTTTGAAAAGAACCAAGGCAAGTTCAAAAACCGCCATGTTTCGCTACGTATGTATATCATGAGAAAGAACCTCTTCATCGACTTAGTGAAGTTGGCACAGAAGACCAGTTCGATGTATACCCTCTCCGACATCATCGGGGACAACCTGAATACGTTGAACGTTGTCGGATACAACCACAAAGGCTATGTCGCCTGCATCAACAATCTTGACCAGTATTTCAAGGCCAACATGGAGTTGATCTGCAGGGACAAGGCGAGCGAACTCTTCGATCCGAAGTGGCCGTTCCATACCCGTACCAACGACTCCTGCCCGACCCAATATTCACCCTTGGCGGATGTCAAGTTCTCGACCATCGCCAACGGATGTTTCATCGAAGGCGAAGTGCGTAATTCGGTCCTAGGACGCGGCGTCATCGTGAAACCGGGGGCGGTCATTGAAAACTGTATCGTCCTACCCGGCGCCTTTATCGGCGAAAATGCGAAGTTGAAGTACTGCATCGTCGATAAGAATGCCAAGATCATGCATGTGAAGGAACTCTTGGGCACACCCGAAGATTTGATCTACGTCAAACGTCGGGATACCCTGTGAGGTTGATATGAAAAAGATCTTGTTCGCCGCATCGGAGGGTTTACCCTTCGTCAAGACCGGCGGTTTGGCGGATGTGGTCGGCAGTTTGCCTCAAGAACTGAGTGCGATCGGTTTCGACGTCTCGGTCATCATTCCCTTATACCTTAAAACCGCACGCACCCAACACCACACCCTGACCAAGATCGCCACCTATCCTGTCATCGTCGGAAGTCTGAACACCGTGGCGACCTTGTATTCCCGTCTCGTGGGCGATGTCACGTACTATTTGATCGAGCACGCGGGGTATTTCGAACGCGAAGGATACTATGGCTATCCGGATGACGGCGAACGATTCTCGTTCTTACAACACGCGATCTTGCGTGCCATCGAAGAGAAACATATTTCGGCGGATGTCCTGCATTGCCACGACTGGCATACCGGGTTCTTGCCGTTGTTATGCAAGACCGTCTATCTCCATCGCATCCCCCAACCTCTGACCCTCTATACGATCCACAACCTAGCTTTCCAAGGGAATTTCCCCTATGGCCTACTGGAAAGTTGCATCGGCGTTTCCAACCAGATGTATTTCGACGGGACGCTCCGTTTCCATGAAGGCATGGTTTCCTTCATGAAAGCCGGCATCCTGTATGCGGACGCGGTCACGACCGTTTCCGAAACCTATGCCCATGAAATCCTGACCTCCGACTTCGGCGAACACATGGAAGACGTCCTGCGCATGCGCAAGAAAGATCTTTATGGCATCGTCAACGGCATCGATGTGAAATCATGGAACCCGACGGTCGATACTGCATTGGCGAAATCCTTCGATACCCGTACGGTTGAAAAAGGGAAAGCCGCCAATAAAGCGGCCATCCAAGCCGAACTCGGTCTACGCCAAGACCCCGGCGTCATGCTGGTGGCGATGGTCAGCCGTCTGACACCCCAAAAAGGGATTCAGATCCTCATGGAAACCATGCACGAAATCATGGGATGGGACATGCAACTGATCATCCTGGGTACCGGCGACAATTGGACCGAAAACGAACTGCGTCAAATCGAATATCGCTATCCTCGTCGCGCCGTCTTCTATTGCGGATACCATGAAGAACTCGCCCATCGCATCTATGCGGGGGCTGATATGTTGCTGATGCCGTCGGCGTTCGAGCCGTGCGGGATTTCGCAATTGATCGCCATGCATTACGGAACCCTTCCCCTGGTACGTGAAACCGGCGGGTTGAAGGATACGGTCGAGCCCTACAACGAGTTCACCACCAAAGGGACCGGCTTCACCTTCACCAATTTCAACCGTGAAGATTTCAAGCACATCCTCAAATACGCATTGGATACTTATTACCGCAACCCTGAGAACTGGAAAAAGCTGGTGAAGCAGGCGATGAAGAAGGATGTATCCTGGAGTAAGTCGGCCAAAGAATACGCGAAACTCATCGAAAGAAAAACGAAGTGATCAAAGCGTCGAAAGACGCTTTTTCTAAGAAAACGCTTAAAAACAGGGTCGGTCGGAATTGGATGACAAGCTCTTGAATGCGGACTCCGAGTAAAACGGGAAGCAGGGAAAGCGCACTAAAAAAGTGCGAAAATGAAAGCGCTTAATATGTGAAACGACTAACATACAAGCATAAAAACATTGTTTCAAGGTAGTGGAAATGCTATAATCTGAGTGACTACAAGGAGGATGTAGATATGGCAAAACAGACAGTGCGCGACCTCGATGTAAGAGGGAAACGCGTCATCGTTCGTGTCGATTTTAACGTTCCGATCAAAGAAGGCAAAATCAAAGACGATAATCGTATCGTACAGGCGCTGCCGACCATCGACTATTTGGTCGAACAGGGGGCGCGCATCATTTTGATGTCGCATTTAGGCAAGGTGGATCATAAAGACCCCGAAGTCACTGCGGCGGATAAGGCCAAGAACAACATGGCGCCGGTTGCGGTGAAGTTGGCTGAAAAAGTCAGCACCAAGGTTTCGTTCTGCGCCGAAACTCGCGGACCGGTACTTGAAGCCGCCGTCGCCGCGCTGAACGACGGGGAAATCCTGTTGGTTCAGAACACGCGTTATGAAAAAGGCGAAAGCAAGAACGACCCCGAACTCAGCAAGTACTGGGCGTCGCTGGGCGATTTGTTTGTGACGGATGCTTTCGGATCCGTACATCGCGCCCACTCCTCGACGGTCGGGATTGCGGAAATCCTGCCTTCGGCCTTGGGTTTCTTGGTCGAGAAAGAAGTCGATATGCTGGGCAAAGCCGTCTATGAACCGGCTCGACCGTTTGTTGCGATATTGGGCGGGGCGAAAGTCTCCGACAAGATCGCGGTCATCGAAAACCTGCTGAACATCGCCGACAAGGTGTTGATCGGCGGCGGGATGGCGTATACCTTCTTGAAGGCGGAAGGCAAGGAAATCGGAAAATCTCTGCTGGAAGCCGATCGTTTGGACTTGGCGAAAGAATTCCTGGAACGCGGTAAAGGGAAACTGGTCCTGCCGGTCGACCACATCACGGCCAGTGCGTTCGCTGAAGATGCGGATACGAAAGTCGTCGACAACGACCACATCCCGGCCGACTACATGGGCTTGGATATCGGTCCGAAATCGATCGAACTCTTCAAGAACGAATTATTGGGAGCGAAAACCGTCGTTTGGAACGGACCGATGGGCGTCTTCGAAATGAAGCCGTTCGCCGCCGGTACCTTGGAAGTCTGCAAAGCGATTTCCGAACTTCCGGGTGCGATGACCGTCATCGGTGGCGGGGATTCCGCGGCCGCAGCGATCCAACTTGGATTCAAAGATAAATTCAGTCACATTTCCACCGGAGGCGGAGCCTCCCTGGAATTCATGGAAGGCAAGGAATTGCCGGGTATCGCCATCATCCAGGAGAAAAAATAATGCGTAAACCGATCATCGTAGGGAATTGGAAGATGAATAAGACCATCGCCGAAGCCGTTAGTTTCGTCGATGCGATCGAACCGCTATTGCACGACGATGCCGACTTCGGCGTCGGCGTACCGTTTCTTACCTTGGAGAAATCCGTCGCGCATGCGAAACATCTCTTGATCGCCGCGCAGAACGTCCATTTCGAAGACAGCGGCGCATTCACCGGCGAAGTCAGCGTATCCATGCTGAAGGAAGTCGGCGTCACGTGGTGCATCATCGGACATTCCGAACGTCGCACCTACTTCGGCGAGACGGATGCCACCGTCAACAAGAAAGCCTTGAAACTGGTCGCGAACCAGATCACGCCGATCATTTGCGTTGGTGAAACGTTGGCGCAATTCGAAGCCGGTGAAACGGAATCCGTCGTCCGTACGCAGACCGCGGCCGCATTGAACGGCTTGGCCGGCGACAATGTCGCCGCTCTGGTCATCGCCTACGAACCGGTTTGGGCGATCGGGACCGGGAAGAACGCCACCAAGGAAATCGCCCAGGATACCTGTGCGATCGTCCGTGATGAAGTGAAGAAGAACTTCGGACCCGAAGTCGCAGAAAAAGTTCGTATCCAATACGGCGGATCGGTCAAACCCGAAAACATCCGTGAATACATGGCGGAAGCCGACATCGACGGAGCCCTCATCGGAGGCGCATCCTTGAAAGTCGACTCGTTCAAAGCCATCATCGACGCTTTAAAAGCGTAATTCCAGGAGGATAAACACATGTCGATCATTATTGATGTCTACGCACGTGAAGTCATCGACTCGCGCGGCAATCCCACCATCGAAGTAGAAGTCACCACCGATTCCGGCGCGTTCGGACGCGCCATCGTTCCCAGCGGAGCTTCCACCGGCGAACGCGAAGCCCTTGAACTCCGTGACGGCGACAAGAGCCGTTACTTAGGCAAAGGCGTCGAAAAAGCGGTTTCCAATGTCAACGACATCATCGCGGACGCGGTCGTCGGTATGGATGTCACCGATCAGAACGGCATCGACAAACTGATGATCGAACTCGATGGAACGCATGACAAATCCCGTTTGGGCGCCAATGCGATCCTCGGCGTTTCGATGGCATCCGCTCGCGCGGCGGCCGACTACTACAATATGCCGTTATACAAATACTTGGGCGGATTCAACGGAAAGACCTTGCCGGTCCCGATGATGAACGTCATCAACGGCGGTGCGCACTCCGATGCGGCCATCGACTTCCAAGAATACATGATCATGCCGGTCGGCGCACCTTCCTTGAAAGAAGCGCTGCGCATGGGTGCGGAAACCTTCCATGCCTTGAAGAAAGTCTTGAAGGCCAAAGGCCAAGCGACTTCCGTCGGGGATGAAGGCGGATTCGCCCCGAACTTGGGCAACAACGAAGAACCTCTGCAAGTCATCGTCGAAGCCATCATCGCAGCCGGCTATGTTCCGGGCAAAGACATCGCTTTGGCCATGGATCCTGCAGCCAGTGAATTCTATGATGACGAAAAGAAAGTCTATTTCTGGAAGAAGAGCACGAAACAGACCTTGACCTCCAAAGAAATGGTCGACTACTACGAATATCTCTGTGGCAAATATCCGATTGTTTCCATCGAAGACGGCTTGGCCGAATCCGATTGGGACGGATGGAAACTGATGACCGAACGTTTGGGCAAGAAAATCCAAATCGTCGGGGACGACCTCTTCGTCACCAACCCGGCCATCTTGGCGGAAGGCATCGAAAAAGGCATCGCCAACTCGATCCTGATCAAAGTCAACCAAATCGGCACCTTGACGGAAACCTTCGACGCGATGGAAATGGCCAAGCGCAACAACTATACGACCGTCGTCTCCCACCGTTCGGGTGAATCCGAAGATACGACCATCGCGGACATCGCGGTCGCCTTCAACGCCGGACAGATCAAAACCGGTTCCATGAGCCGTACCGACCGGATCGCGAAATACAACCAATTGCTTCGCATCGAAGACGAATTGGCGGATGTCGCGGTATTCCCGGGCAAATCCTGCTTCTTCAACGTTAAGTAACATCAAACACCCCTTTCCAAACGGAAGGGGTGTTTCCTTGTGATGTATCTTGAATTACATCGATTAATGATCGCCGCTTTTCCACCCTTCACAAAAATCCGTTAAAAACAAGGGGATGTGAAAATGCGCTTGTTGTTTTTTGAATGGTTATCTGATAAAATGTATAGGCAAACTGTAAAGGAGGATTCCGATGCTTGATATCGTACTGATGGTGGTCGCCGTCCTACTGATTCTATTATCACTTCTTCAAAGCGGCAAGTCCGACGGCATCAGCAGTGCCTTCTCCGGAAGCGGCGGGTTGAACCTGTTCGCGAACGTGAAAGAACGGGGTCCGGAAAAGACGATTTCCCGGTTGACCTTGGTTCTGGGGATCGCATTCTTTGTCCTGGTGATTTTAGTAAGAATCGTATAAAATCGGCCGCACAGGCCTTTTTTATTATACAATGTGGAAGGAGGCATACAATGGACCTCAAAACAAGATTGATTGAAAAACTGGAGGAGAACGGACAACGTTACTATCCTCTGACCCAATGGGCAGAACTGTTGGGACTAACAAAACAAGACGAGCTCGAACGTTTTTTTCAGACTGTGCGTGAATTGGAAGAAGACGGGGTACTCACCATGACCCGCAACGACAAGGTGATCCTGACCAAGGATGCGGGTTGGAAGACCGGCGTCCTCAGCATCAATGCGAAAGGATTCGGGTTCGTGGATCTGGAGGAAGGGTCGATCTATATCCATTCTTCGGGGTTGAAGGATGCGATGCATCAGGACACCGTGTTGGTGAAGCCGAAGACCTATAACGACGGAAGCAGCGAAGGCATCGTCGTGAAAGTCCTTGAGCGTGCGGTGACGCAGGTCGTCGTCGAAACGATCAGGGTTGACGGAAAACTCGACTACGTCGTCAACGACCCCCGCATCCGCCAGAAAGTCGTCTTTACCCAAAGCGATTTGTCCCGTGTGACCGAAGGGGTGATTTTGGTCGCGAAAATCGTCGGATACGGTGATCCGCTGACCATTAAACTCGACAAGATCCTCGGCTATAAGAACGAACCCGGGATGGATGTCTTGACGGTGTTGGCGGAATACGGCATCGAACCGAAGTTCCCGCAAGAAGTCATGGACCAAGTCGAAAAGATCCCGATGGAAGTCCGTGAAGAAGACAAAAAAGGACGAAGGGACTATACCGACCGGGTCGTCGTCACGATCGACGGGGAAGACGCGAAGGATTTGGACGACGCCATCAGTCTCAAGAAGGTCGACGGGAAGTATCACCTACAAGTCCATATCGCCGACGTCAGCCATTATGTCCGTGCCTATACCCCGATCGACAAAGAAGCCGAGCACCGGACCACGTCCGTCTATGTGGTCGACCGTGTCGTTCCGATGCTTCCTCAAGCGCTATCCAACGGCGTGTGCTCACTCCACCCTAACGTACTCCGCTTAACGCTGACCTGCGACATGGTCGTGAACCCAAACGGAAGCGTGGATACCTACGAAATCGTCCCGTCGTTCATCAAGTCGAACTACCGTATGACCTACAGTAACGTCAATAAAATCCTCGATCACGACCCGCAAGTCACCAAACAATACGAAGAAGTCAAAGACTTGTTCTTTCTGATGAAGGAAGCCGCTGATGCCATACGTACACGACGCGAAGGGATGGGGTCGATCAACTTCGAAACCGTCGAATCGAAATTCAAGGTCGATGAGAACGGCAAGGTACTTTCGATTTCAGCGCGTACCCAAGACGATGCGGAATTGATCATCGAAGACTTCATGGTCTTGGCCAACGAAACCGTGGCCAGACATATGAAGTGGTTGGAGATCCCTTCGCTGTATCGCGTCCATGAAATCCCGGATAAGGTGAAACTACAAGAATTCTCGAAGATCCTGATGCCGTTTGGGGAAAAACTCAGAGGAGATCTTTCACACATCCAACCCGGTGTCCTTCAGAAACTTCTGACCAAGTTCGAAGGCCGTCCGGAGTTCCATGTCATCTCGACGGTGTTACTCAGAAGCATGCAGAAGGCGAAATACGATCCCAAATGCATCGGCCATTTCGGCTTGGCCTTGAAGGAATACCTTCACTTCACCTCACCGATCCGCCGTTATCCCGATTTGATCGTGCATCGGATGTTGCGGAAATACCACTTCAACCTTCCGGATGAAAACGCGAGGATCGAAGACGAAAAAGGGATGCAGACCTATGCGCTTGAAACCTCGTTCGGCGAACGGAATGCGGTGGAAGCGGAACGTGAAGTCGAAAACATGAAGAAGGCCGAGTTCATGATGGACCATATCGGCGAGATCCATTGGGGGATCATCAGTGCGGTGACCCGTTTTGGATTCTTCGTCTCGCTCGAGAACACGGTCGAAGGCTTGGTCCATATCCAGAATCTGACCGACGATTATTACGAGTTCGATGCGAGACTGCATAGTCTGCGCGGAAGTCGGACGCATCGTACGTTCATCCTGGGACAGAAGCTTAAAATCAAAGTCTCCGGGGCAAGTAAAGAAAAGAAGACCGTGGATTTCCTTCTAGCGGAGGAAGTGAAACGTAAATCCACGGTGCCTGCGCATAAAGGGGGAGTGGCAAGTGGCCGTAAAAACCGTATCCGTTAATCGGAAAGCGACCCATGATTACTTTATCGTCGAGAAATATGAAGCCGGGATGGTCCTCTATGGAACGGAAATCAAATCCATCCGTAAAGGGTCGGTCCAGTTCAAAGACGCCTACATCGAGTTTAAAGACGGGGAGGCGTTTGTGAGGGAGATGTACATCGCCCAATATGAATTCGGAAACCGCTTCAACCATGAAGAAACACGCGACCGTAAGCTGTTGATGCATAAGGCGGAAATCGCCAAGTTGCAGAAGAAGGTCAAACTCAAAGGATTCACCGTCATCCCGCTTCAGATGTATCTTAAGGATGGACGGGCGAAACTGGAGATCGCATTGGCGGAAGGGAAGGATGTCCATGATAAACGGGAAGCCTCCAAAGAACGCGATGCGAAACGCGAGATCGATAAAGTGCTGAAGAATCAACGCTAAAAGGGACGTGTTCCCTTTTTTTGTGGGGAAATCGACTGATAAATAAGGTATACTGAAATTACGAAAATCATAGGAGGGGACGATGAAGAAAATCAAGATGATCGGTTTACTTCTTTTACTTGGCGGGTGTTCACAACTGGAATCCTTGACGACCGAGCTAACGCCGACCCGCTTCCTTGAAAACATGCCCTATGTCCGATTCACCTTCGGGGAAGTTTCTTTTGTCTTGATCCAACCTTCTTCCACGTTCTTCGTCTATCTGCTTGGGATACTTACGATCCTGCTTGGCGTCCTTTTTCTCAAGAATCACATGCATCAGAAATCCAGGTTGTGGTGGGGGATCGGGATGGTACTTTGGGGCATCGGCGCGATCGTCGCCGGAAGCAGCTACCAAGCCTTCGGCTATGAACTGAAATGCGCCAACCGTTACTTTTGCCTGCAGACCAGTTGGGTCGAGCTTCTCTATCTCGTGATCACCATCTTCAGTATGAACGCGTTGTTAATGGGGATGGTTTACCGTATGAAGAACCTTCGTTTAAGGCGCATCGTGGCGGTCTACGCCGCAATCAGCAGTATCGGGTATACGTTATGGCTATTGAAGGGACTTTGGCTGGCGAATGCCTTCATGGTCTCCTACGAAGCTTTGTTGATCTTCCTCTCCCCGACGATCCTTCTCTACTTCCTGAGCGTACAAGGGAAATCCAAGGGTCTGGACAAGAAACTTCGAAACACATGGATCTATTTCCTGCTTCTCAACCTCGTTTACTTCGCCTGGTTGTATTCCGGAATCTCAGGGATCCTCTACCATGATTTCAAGATCTGGCTGAATGAAAACGACATCCTGCACCTACTGCTCATTGTCTGGATGGTCTATCAATACAAAGTGCTCTATCCCAACCTCGAAGACGAATCCATCAAGTAAAAACGCTTCCCCGAGAACTCGGAGAAGCGTTTCTTTTGTTTACCAGTGACCGCCGCCGCCGCCGCCGAAGCCGCCGCCGCTAAAGCCGCCACCACCGCCGCCGATGCTGCCGCCGCCTTTGGCGCGGGGGACGGAAGTCATCGAACGGTTCATATTCCCTAAGGTATGATTCAGACTACGCATGAACAAGTAGGAGTTCATCGGATTGGAACCGACATACCAGGAAGGTTGCGGAATGGCGATCGATTCGAACTTCTTCGACCAGACATCCGAGACATTCAGGACATAGGCGTAGGGAAGGATCTTGTAGAAGTATTCGGGATCATCACGAACAAGCATTTCCAGCTTGTCTTTCTCCGCGACTTCGATGAAGCGTTTCAACCCGATGATCCGACCGAGATACTCGGTCCCCAAAGGGGTGCGCTTATCCATGACGCTGATAAGCAAGGCGTTGAAGGTCAATAAGCCCAACAGGACGACCAAGATCCATAGAGGGGCTTGGATCCAGATGAAGATCCCAAGCAAGACGCTGATAACGACCAAGGCGAAGATGGCCAAGCCGAATCCTGCGCCGATGCGCGAGACCAGGCGGAGAGAGATCCATTTCTGACGCAAGATCGAGAAGAGGATGTTGAAGGCGATGCCGCAGACCAAGAGGATGATCGGTAGGCCCAAAGCCATGTCGACCATGTAGGTGTCCACGTAGACCAACGCCGCCAAGACCAAATAGATCGGGAAGACGGAGACGACACCGAGGATGAACTTCATCGCGGTGGATGCCTTGCGGTAGATGTTCCGGGATTTATTCCCCTGGAAATGACGCTGGATGTCCGCCTGGGCATGTTGGAGGTGCATGTAGAACGTATTCTCCAACTGTTTGTTGGTGACTTCGGTCCGACCCATGAACAAGGCGTTGAACAGCGTTCTTTCGGCACGGATTTCGCTTTGGGGGATGTCCATCAGTTTCGTGAGCGTGAATCCGCTCTTCCCGGTTTCCGTGATGGTCAAGTACCCTTTGGACGCCCATTCGATGATCAAGGAAAGGACATCGCGGGAATCGACGAATCCGTCGAAGATGAATCCGACTTGTGCGCTGCTCAGTCCGGGGATGGCGTTGAACTCGACGGTTTCGACCGGACGTTCATCCTTCCCGAACTTGAAGAACGCCAATAAAACCAAAACGCTCATGGCGATCGCAAACATCAAGGCCGGGATCGAATAATCCGCCGCCGGGATGAAGGTGAAGAAATCGTTCGGAAGTTCGCTGAACACCGTCAGCGCCTGACCATAGGAAATGCCCTGGTCGTAAGTGCCGCTCAGCGTGTTTCCGACGACCGTGTAGTTGAGATCCAACGGGGTATTGTTACCCGCGATCCCGCCATAGAAGGTGATGTCGCTCGGCCACGGTTTCGGCAGTGTCACCGAGAACTCCACGTTCTCGATCCGGTCTTGCCAATACTGACCGACAAGGTTCATATAGAAGGCTTGGTAGCCATTGAGGTCCAAGTCACGCATCTGGATCGTATAGGTAAGCGTATAGACTTTCAATCCCATCGGGACATAGACGTCTTCATCCCCGATGTAGATCGTGACATAACCGTTCTCACGGACGGTCTCGGCGATCGGATCCTGCCCCGCGCTGATATTGCGGACCGGGAAGTAATAATCGCGGTCATAGGTTTCGCCGTCGATCGTCCATTGCATGCTGTAGTTCTCGGGTAAAAAGATCACCGCCCCATGGGACGTGGAAATGTTGAACTGGTAATCCATGGTCTGTTCGACCGTGATCTTCCCGTTCTCGTCCACGACCATGTCGATCTTGAAGTTCTTGATGACGACATCGTCTTCCGCATGGACCGGGGAAATCATCCCCATCAAACCGATCGTCGCCAGCAGGAAGGTTAAACAAAGTACTTTCAGTTTTCTCATGATTCCCTCCTCAAGGGAAAAGGGGAACGATGCTCCCCTTTCGATTTAGAATTGGACTTTGACGTTCTGACGTTGAGCTTCGTCCGTCACTTCGAACAACGGGCGACGTTTGAATCCGAACATCCCGGCGATCAGATTGGTCGGGAAGCGTTCCAAGGTCGTATTGAATTCCCTTGTCGATCCATTGTAGTACTTGCGGGATTGCGCGATGTCTTCTTCGACGACTTTCAATTGTCCCTGCAAATCCATGAAGTTCACGTTCGCCTTCAGATCCGGATAGGATTCGGCCAATGCGAACAAGCGACCCAAGGCCCCTTGGAAGCTTGCTTCGTTGGTGGCTTTTTCATCGATGGTCTTCGATCCGACGGCGGCGTTACGCGCGGCGATGACTTTTTCCAAAGTCTCGCTTTCGTGCTTCGCATACCCTTTGACCGTTTCAACCAAGTTCGGGATCAAATCGTAGCGTTTGACCATGTAGACATCCATGGTGGAGAATGCTTCATCGACGCGATTGCGCAGCGATACGAGCGAGTTGTATGCGCCGATCATCCAAAAGACGATGACGACGACTAGACCAAGCAGAATGTAACCAATGTATTCCATAGGTTCCTCCTCATCACACAGTGGTTGTGTATAGTTTGATTATACTCCATCCCTTTGTCTGTGAAAAGGATGTCAACTCAAGAAACGGTATCGTTGCCCCTTATTTTCGGGCTGTGGGCAAGGAATTCCCCGTCGAAATATGATATCCTAAGGATGCGAGGAAAAAACCATGAAAATCACACTCGGTACCTACACGAAACGCAGTAGCCAAGGCATCTATACGATTGAACTCAACGAACAGGAAAAGAAATTGGAAAACCTGACGTTGTTGCATCCGATTCAAAACAGCACCTATCTCGAGTACGACCAAAACCGCCTTTATGCGGTCTTGAAGGATGGTCAGGGGGGACTGCGGATGTATCAGGACGGCGTCGTCGTCAATCAAGTGACCCAGGAAAACACGCCGCCGTGCTTCGTCAACGCCATCCCCGAGAAGCAGTTGGTCATGAGCGCCAACTACCATGCGGGGCACATCGACCTCTATTCGACCAAGCAAAACCGGCTCGAACACCTTCAACGCATCACATACGACGAAGGCTCCCACGCGCACATGATCAAATACGAACCCCGTTTCGACGAAGTCTATGTTTGCGACCTTGGCTTGGATAAGGTATTGACGTATGCGATCCAAGCGGATCGCTTGGTATTGAAACACAGTTTCAATACCCAACCGAAACAAGGCCCGCGTCATTTCATCGTCCATCCCACGTTACCCATTCTTTATGTCCTGACGGAACTGAGCAGCGAAGTCCTCGTCTTCATCCGGCACGACGACCATCTTGAACTGATCCAAACCCTAAGCGCCTTGCCTGTGAACGAGGATCAAATCAAGTGGGGGGCGGCGATCCGGATCAGTGTTGACGGGAAATTCCTTTATGTCTCCAACCGCGGCCATGACTCGATCACAGTTTTCTTGATCGATCGCGAAGGCATCTTGAAAACGATCCAAAACATTCCGACCTATGGAAAACACCCACGCGATTTCAACCTCTCCCCCGACGAGAGATTCCTGGTGGTCGCCCACTTGGATAGCGATTCCTTGACGCTCTTTGAACGGGATCAGACAACCGGACACTTATCTTTGCTTCAGAAAGATGTCTTCGCCCCTGAATCGGTCTGCGTCGTATTCTAAGTCGACTGGGTAGACTTTCGGACATCTTCCATATCCTGGATTTCGTGTCCATTGACATTATCATTTCCTTATTCTATACTATGGACGCACACATGGGGGTGTCATGGTTTCGACAGGTTGCTGTTGGATTCAGGCTGCAGTGGAGTGGCGACCTAATTGCCAAAACAAAAATAACTAACAACAATTACGCTTTCGCTGCTTAATTAGTCTAAACTAGACTTCAGCGTGTCTCCCCGGATTCGTCCTCAGGTTCGGGCTAGACATCAGAAATGAGGAATACGGGATCCAGCCGATCGTACGAAGATCTCCGACAATCCAGTCGATCACATCAAACCAAGTTCGTCCGTTCGCTAAGGTTTGATTACTAGAAGCGGAATAAACTGTAGATGCTTGAATGTGAAGCACAATTTGGACAGGGGTTCGACTCCCCTCACCTCCACCAACTTTACCCCATACCATGTGCCCCGAGTTCCTCAACTCGGGTTTTTTCTGTTTCTAGCTGATTCTTAAATCCTGTATATGACTTCAAGGTTCGAAGTAACTGTAAATGCATACAATAGGGTGTTGACAAGCCTTCTATGCAGAGTGTTACTATGAAATCAACATACGGGGGAACATGTATGAAACAATTACGACACCTTTTCATCGCAACGATCGTTACGGCGTTGGTTTTTTCGTCGTTGACTCAACGAGTCTGGGCGATGGACTCCTTCTCGGAATCCAAACCCACGAATGTCATTCAAGAGGTTCAAGCCGCCATCGACCCTTCCGAAGACATCCCGATTCAGGAAGTGGAAGAGAAACGGGAAGCCAATGTCAAACATTTCCTAACG
>Ga0154525_113_pt1 | contig 83390 bp, 74 predicted proteins | sample RifGroE2_FD_105668 | JGI IMG/M metagenome (GOLD analysis project Ga0154525, IMG submission 105668) | Firmicutes bacterium GWE2_51_13
AGCGCCCTTCGCCAAGGCTGCGAAAGCGTCGTACAATTTGAAATCCTGCCCGAAGCACCGAAAGAGCGCGACGATCGATCCAACCCTTGGCCGGAATGGCCGAAGAAACTGAAGACGGACTACGGGCAAGAGGAAGCGATCGCAACCACGGGGAACGACCCGCGCCATTACTTGATCTCCACCCGCAAGATCGTCGGGGATTCGGAGGGGAATGTGTCCGAAATCCACACGGTCGACGTACAGTGGGTGAAAGATCCCAACGGACGCATGATCCCCAAAGAAGTGCCGGGCACCGAAAAAGTCTGGCCGGCGGATAAGGTGTTGTTGGCGATGGGCTTCCTTGGACCGGAAGCGACGATCCTCGACGAGCTCAAGCTTTCGCGCGATCCGCGTGGCAACGTCGCCACCGAAGATGGGAAATTCAAGACCCGCCTTGACTCCGTATTCGCCTGCGGCGACATGCGCCGCGGCCAAAGCCTGGTGGTCTGGGCGATCCAGGAAGGGAAGTTGTGCGCACGCGAAGTCGACCGGTATCTGATGGGGAAATCAAGATGATCGTCGACCGATCGACCGTGATGGAATAAGTGGGTTACAGCGCGATGAACCGCACGATTTAGGTGCGATTCATCGCCTTTTTATCGATGCTTTGAACTATAATGGAAGTATGGAAAAAGAAACCAACCAGATATCCACGATCGACAAGATTTCCTTCGGAATCGGTGATTTGGGGAACGGATTATCGATGCAGATCATCGGATCCTACCTGGTTTTCTTCATGACCGCGATTCTGGGTGTTCCCGGGACCATGGCCGGTCTGATCGTCGGTGTCAGCATCTTCTGGGATGCGGTCACCGACCCCCTCATGGGCTATATCTCCGACCATACGCGATCGGACAAATACGGACGGCGGCACTTATATCTGATGATCGGGATGCTGGGGGTGTCCATCAGCAACATCGCGCTTTTCAGCCTACCCGTAAAAATGGATATGCTTTTCAAAGTCATTTTGATCACCTTCTTCATCCTGCTTTATAAAACATCGATCACGATCTTGGTGACCCCTTATACCGCCCTGGGTTCGGAACTGTCCAGCGACTATAACGAAAGGGCGCGCATCCAAAGCATCAAGTCGATTTTCTTTACGCTTGGGGTCGGCTTAAGCATGGTCGCGGGGATGAGGTTCTTCTTCAATTCAAGCGACGCTTTTCCCTTGGGTCAACTCAATCCCGCGGGTTATCGCAACATGGCCATCGTCACCGCGGCGTTTTCAATGCTTTCCATGTCGCTTTGCATCTACAATACCAAGAAATACATCCCTCGACTCAACAAACAACGGATGGACGAGAAACTAAGGCATTCCGCGAAGGACATTCTCAACGCACTTACCTCTTCCTTCTCCAATCATGCTTTCAAATTCGTCGCCCTCTCTTACATGTTCAGCAACATCGCGACCGCCTTCACCAACAACATGGGCATCCATGTCTTCACCTATACCTTCGGGTTTCAAAACACGTCGATTTCGACGATCTTCGCGCTCCAGATCCTTTTCAATATTTTATCCCAGCCCTTATGGATCAAGTACATCGAGCGCTACGATAAGAAACGAAGCATCCTGCTCGCCTTGTCCTTGGTCGCCATCGGATGCGTCTATGTCATCGGTCTGATTCCGTTTCGCAATCTGATCCAAGGGGAGACCAATTTCTTCGTCCCCTATGCCATTCTGGCCGGGTTGGGTACGGGCGCCTGGTTCGTCCCCGCATCCATGGTCGCCGATGCGATCGATTTGGAAGAACTCGAGGTCGGACACCGCAGCGAAGCGACGTATTTCGGAAGCATGACCTTCATCTACAAGTTGTCCCAAGCCCTCACCGTCCCGATCATCGGAATCATGCTGGAGGCGGTCTCCTTCAACTCCCATGCCGCGACCCAAACCCCGTCGACCCAGGTCGCGCTGGCACTGATCTTGGGAATCGGTACGCTGATCGGGATTTTCTTCGCCGCACTCAGTATCGGCCGGTATCCTCTATCCAAGGAGAAAATCCGCAAAATCCAGGAAGAACTTTCATCGAAAACCGCCGAATCGTGAAAATTGTGAAAAAAGAGTGTGCATGGCGAAGATGAACGCAAGAATATGCTAAAATAAAAGCAAGAAATGCCGCTATCCCGCGACACTTCATGATTAGGTTTTGACAAATCGAGTGAAAGGAGAAAACACGATGTCAAAGTTAAGCATGATTGAGGGAATCGGAGAATCATTCGAATTGAAATTGAAGGAAGCAGGTGTCGGATCGGTTGAGAGATTACTAGAGGTCGGAGCGAACAAAAAGGGTCGCGATGAACTCGCCGAAAAATCCGGCATCGCGGAAAAACTGATCCTCAAATGGACCAACCATGCGGATCTTTTCAGAATCAAAGGAATCGCAGGGGAATATGCGGAACTGTTGGAAGCCGCCGGGGTCGATACGGTCGTGGAACTTGCCACCCGTAAACCGGAGAATCTGACGGCGAAGATCCTTGAAGTCAACAAAGCCAAAGAATTGGTCCGTAAAGTCCCGACCTTGAAACAAGTTGAAGATTGGGTGGATCAAGCCAAGAAGCTTCCCAGAGCCGTTTTCTACTAACACAGGAATTCTTTCCTTAAGGAGGATATCATGAGTCTATTGGATGGGATTCTTTCCCAACTGGATCAGGATGAACTGATCGAGAAGTTGGGGAAATCGGTCAACGCGAATCCGGACCAGGTCAAGAAACTGGTCCAGGTCGGGATGCCGAGTTTGGTGCAGGCGCTCAACAAGAACGCGAAATCCCCCGAAGGGGCGGCTTCGTTGGCGAAAGCGCTGGACCAACACCAAGATGACAAGGTCGACGATCTTGCGGATTTCCTCAAGAACGTGGACACCAGGGACGGGGCGAAAATCCTCCAACATGTCTTGGGTTCCAAAACCGATGCGGTCGAGAAGAACCTTTCCCTTCAAACCGGACTGCAGGGCGACCAGGTCGGAGCGTTGCTGTCGATGCTGGCTCCCTTATTGATGGGAAGCCTGGGTCAACAGAAGAAGAAACAAGGCATCGAGACGTCGGGACTTGGCGGATTGCTCGGCGGTCTGCTGGGCGGTTCGGGTTCGGACAATCTTCTAGGTGGACTTTCCGGTCTGCTTGACAGCGATAAAGACGGGGATATGATGGACGATGTCGGGGATTTACTCGGCGGATTCTTTAAGAAGTAAACAGGACCGCGACAGACGTCGCGGTCTTTCCTTTGTATCCATCGAAAAAGATTCGGGTATAATAGAAGTGACAAGTCGCGACGATGCGACGGAGGATACGCAATGGAACACTACTTCGATAAAATACAGACATGCGCAACGGTCATCAAAAACCGATGCGAAACGATTCCCGAGGTCGCCGTCGTATTGGGTTCGGGCTTGGGCGATATCGTCGACCAACTCGCCCATCCGATCATCCTGCCCTATGACTCTTTACCCTTCTTTCCCCAGTCCACGGTCGTCGGACACAAAGGTCAATTGATCTTGGGCGAACTGAAAGGGAAGCCGGTCTTGATCATGGCGGGGAGAACCCATTATTACGAAGGGTATTCGATGAAGGAAGTGGTTTTCCCGATCTATGTGTTTCAGGCGTTGGGGATCAAGACCTTGATTTTAACCAACGCCTGCGGCGGGATCAACGAAGAATATCAACCCGGGGACATCGTATTGATCGAGGATTTCATCAACCTCGCCTTCAACAATCCCCTGATCGGCGTCAACGACGATCGCCTGGGCCCTCGCTTCCCCGACATGAGCGAACCGTTCAGTTTCAAGCAGATCGACAAGGTGAAACGCATCCAACCCGACCTTAAGCACGGGACCTATGGTTTCTTCAGCGGTCCGTATTACGAAACCCGCGCCGAAATCCAAGCCTTCAAACGCATGGGCTGCGATTTGATCGGCATGAGCACCGTCCCCGAAACCATCGCCGCCAATCATTGCGGGATGGAAGTGCTGGCGTTCTCCATCGTCACCAACATGGCGACCGGCATCCAGAAAGTCAAACACGACCACCAACGCGTCCTCGATACCGCCGTCCTCGCTTCCGCTAAACTCAAAGCCCTTCTTTTGGCCTGGTTCGACTGAATGGACACATTGAAACGGCGCATCCAAGAGGATGGAAGAATCCTCCCGGGAAAGGTCATCAAAGTCGACGGTTTTCTCAACCATCAACTCGACATCGCCCTACTACAGGAGATGGGTGAAGCATTCCACCAACGGTTTGCGAACGTCGAAGTGGATAAAATCCTGACCATCGAAGCCTCCGGGATCGCGATCGCCGCGATTACCGCCCAGTATTTCAAGGTGCCAGTGGTCTTTGCGAAGAAGAGCGAATCCAAGACCCTGGATCATGAAACCTACACGTGCACGGTCCATTCCTATACGAAAAACCGAAGTTACCCCGTCCATGTGGCGAAAACCTTCCTCCATGAGAATGAAAAAATCCTGATCATCGACGATTTTCTCGCCAAAGGGCAGGCGGTCCTCGGCTTGGTCGACATCGTCCATCAAGCCAAAGCCAACGTGGTCGGGATCGGAATCGTCATTGAAAAAGGATTCCAGGACGGAGGGAAACCGATCCGCGAGCAGAACCTGAACCTGCACTCCCTCGCCATCATCGATTCGATCGAAGACGGCGTCCTGCGGTTTCGTGAATCGTCGCTTTCCGACATGAAAGGCTCTTCCCTATGAACACAAACGTAGCGAATCATCTTAACCCCCGACTCATCCAAATCTATAAACAAACCCCGCATTTCGAAGCGGTTTCCTACCCGACACCCGAAGCGTTCGGCCAAGGGGTTTCCTCTTCGCTGATCGACCTCAACGGCGAATGGGCGTTCAAATTCTACCCGAACCCCGAGAATGTCCATTCAGGCTTGTTTTCAAGCGACCCTCTGGAAGGATTGGACACGATCGAGGTCCCGGGGGTGATGGAACTGCAGGGCTACGGGAAACCGTATTACCTGGCGATGAGCTATCCTCCCCAAGTCGATGTGAAAAAGGCATCCATCCCTTCGGTCTCCACCAGTGATAATCCGACCGGTCTGTATCTGCGCGACTTCGACATCCCGTCCCATTTCATGGATCAACGCGTGTTCATCCGCTTCAACGGTGCGAAAAGCCTGCTTGACGTCTCGATCAACGGACAGTTCGTCGGACTCTCCAAAGGATCGATGACCCCGCATGAATTCGAAATCACCCCGTACATCCATGAAGGGATCAACCGGGTCGGCGCGATGGTCGTCAAATACAGCGATGCGACCTACCTTGAAGACCAGGACATGTGGTTTCTGTCGGGGATCTATCGGGATGTGGAGTTGTTCTGCGAACCTCGAAACTATATCCAGGATGCGTTCGCCTTCTGCGAATTCGAAGCGGACGCGAAAGCGGCGGATCTTCAACTTAGCGTCGAAATCGAAGCGGAAGAGATGACGTCCATGCGGTTGAAAGCCAGCTTGGTCAAAGACAAGACGATCATACTGTTTGATCAGGAAATCAACGATCGTGGAGTCTCGATCACCCGACGGATCGAGGATGTGGAAGGATGGACGGCCGAAACCCCCAACCTCTATGAAATCCGACTCGAACTGTACCAGGACAAACAATTCATCCAAGGCAAGAAATTTAATTACGGCTTCCGTCAGACCGAAATCGTCGACGGGATCTTCCTCATCAACAAGAAACCGATCAAACTCAAAGGGGTGAACCGCCATGACTTCCATCCGGTGAAAGGATGGGCCATCGACAAGGCGACCCGTGAACTCGACATAAGGATCATGAAGTCCCACAACATCAACGCGATCCGCACCTCCCACTACCCCAACGACCGGCACCTCTATGAACTCTGCGACCGGTACGGTCTCTATGTGATCGACGAGGCGGATTTGGAAACCCACGGCGTCCGAACCTTCCTCCCGAAGGATGATCCGCGCTGGTTGGATGCGATGATCGACCGCGGGGTCAGGATGGTGAAGCGCGACCGCAACCACGCCTGCATCGTGATGTGGTCGCTGGGGAACGAAGCGGGGTTCGGGACCAACTTCATCGCGATGAAGAAGGCGATGAAGGAAGCGGACGCGACGCGTCCCTTCCACTACGAAGGGGATCCCACCTTAAAAGTATCGGATGTGAAAAGCATGATGTACCCCGATCCCAAACTACTGAAACGTTATGGGGAGAAAGAAGACATCCTCCCCCGTACTCCGATGGATTACGTGATGAAAGGCATGTTGTCGAAATTCTACCATGCCAAAAAAGACTATGAAAACCTACCGGTCATGGCCTGCGAGTACGCCCATTGCATGGGCAATTCGCTGGGCAACCTCAAGGAACATGTCGATCTCTTCGATGCCTATCCCAATCTCTTGGGGGGGTTCATCTGGGATTTCGTGGACCAGGCGATCGAAAAAAAGGACCGGCACGGACATCCGATCTATCTTTACGGCGGTGATTTCGACGAAGAGAAGACCAACGGTCCGTTTTGCGCCAACGGGCTGATCGCGGCCGACCGTACCCTCCATCCGGCGATCAGCGAAGTGAAAAAAGTGTATGCGAACCTTGCGGTCACGAAAGACGATGATAATCTGGTCATACGCAATAAAAACGTGTTCGTTACGACGGACGAATACCGTTTCATCTTGAGGAAATTCGTGGACGGCAGACTCGACATCGAAACGGAACTCATCGTCCCGACGATCCCTCCCTTAAGCCAGGCATCGGTCAATCTCCCCGATGACTACCGTAAAAAAGATACGGAACATGACATCCTGCTTGAAGTCGATGTCTTGGAAAAGTTCGACCGTTTATGGTGCGTAAAGGACCACGAAGTCACCTTCTTCCAGTTCGAAGAGAGAAAAGACCGCAGCCGACATATCGTTCCATCAAGCTATCAGGCACCGGATGTGATCGACACCGCGACGAACCTGGAGATCATCGCCGGGAAGATGCGCTATGTCTTCGATAAAGCCCACGGGCTCTTGGAGTTCTGCTCGGACAACGAAGAGAACCTCTTCGAATATCCCTTGGACTATAATTTCTCGCGCGCCGACATCGACAACGACCGGATGTTGGAGATGTGGGCGCCTATCCTGCGTCATTTCAACCTCAACCGAAGATGGGACTACAACGTCTCCATGCTAAGGGCGAAGAAATTCGACGTCGTGCTTGAAAACCACGACGTCCTGGTCACCATCCGACACAAACTCCCCGACGTCAGCGCCATGATCACGACCTATCGTTTCTATGGGAACGGAACCGTCGACATCAAACTCGAGCTCACCCCCAAGAAAGAAATCATGCGGGTCGGGATGAATCTGACGTTGTCCAACCTCTTCGACACCGTCACGTTCTATGGGAAAGGTCCGCAGGAAAACTACCGCGACCGCAACACCGGGGCGAAAGTCGGCATCCATTCCGGAAAACTCTTTGACTTCATCCACCATTACATGCGACCCTGCGAGAACGGAAACCATACGGAAGTCCGTCATCTGAGCGTTAAATCGAAAGCGAAATCCTTTGTTTTCGAAGCCTTGTCCAACGACCTGCTCAACACTTCCGTCTGGCCGTACACCCAGAGTGAACTCGACGGCGCACGACACATCCACGATTTACCTACACCCCGGGTGACCACCGTCAATATCGACCTGGGTCAACGGGGGGTAGGGGGGGACTCGCCCATGAATGGCGGGGTCCTGAAAGAATACAGAATGAAAAAGAACGTGACCTATACCCTGCATTATCGGATGCATATCGAAAAATAAGAGCCCTCGCGGCTCTTATTTCATGATTGATAGCGTCGTGGCGTTGAACGTATCGCCATGATCCAAATCCCCGTATTGGAATCCTCTGCGGAACCATCGCATCCTCTGTTCGGAGGTGCCGTGGGTGAAACTGTCCGGCACGACATAGCCTTGCGACTGTTTCTGGATCGTATCGTCGCCGACCGCGGAAGCGGCAGCCAAGGCTTCGTCGATATCGCCTTCTTCAAGATAGCCATACCCTTGGACGTAGAACGCCCACACCCCCGCCAGATAATCGGCCTGCAGTTCCAAACGGACGGATAGCGCGTTGTATTCGGTCTCGCTCACCGTCTTCCGCAGTTCTTCCATTTGCTTGATGATCCCGAGTTGGTTCTGGACATGGTGTCCGACCTCATGGGCGATGACATAGGCCATCGCGAAATCGCCCGGCGCGTCGAAGCGTTTCTCCAATTCATCGAAGAACACCAGGTCGATGTAGATTTTCTCATCCCCCGGACAATAAAACGGTCCGGTCGCCGAAGACGCGTTACCGCAGGCGGATTGGACCGACCCGCTAAAGATCACCAGATACGGTTCGCGATAATCCTCCCCGTAATCATCGAACACATCGCTCCACACCCGCTCCGTATCCGCCAGTACGACCGACACGAACTCCGTCAACTCCACCTCGCGGGCTTCGCTGAGCGTGCTGCCATTATTCTGATTGAAAAGACCATTGAGTAAAGCGGAAGGGTCTCCGGTCAAAAGCGTATAGGCGATCAATACGATGAACCCCAACCCGCCGATCGCCGCACCTCTGCCTCCGCTTGCGGTGCTTACCCGCCCGCTGCCTGCTCTTCCTTGCCAACGCATGTCATTCCATCCTTTCCGTTTCTGTCTAGTTCCATTGTATCACTTCTGTGCTTTTTCAGTGCATTTGTAATTGTGCTATAATGAAACCAAAGAATAGGTTAGTAGCGCTTTTGCGAATCGCGGAAGGAGGACGGGTATGATACCAATCCGTAAAGCAGAAGTCGAAGACTTATTGAAACATGAGCATCGTCCGTGCATCACCTTGGTGGTTTCGCCCGGTGTCAAGGAAGTCGGTTTAACGACCGGGGTCGCCGCGTATCGCGCATTGGTCAGGGATGCCTTGAAACAATGCGAACGTTATCATCTGGGACAGATCGAAGAAGAAGCGCTGTTTGAACCTTTGAACGCGCTGGAAAAAGATACGCTCTTCTGGCAGGAACACCAACATTCCATATTGATTTATCGTAGCGAGGACCTCTTCGGCATGGAACATCGGATCGCGCGGTGGGAGAGCCAGGCGATCGTCGACGATGTCTTCCATCTTCGCCATTTGGTCGCCGACCGCAACCTCGATGTGAACTATCATGTCTTGGTCGTCGCCAAAAACAAAGCCGAACTCTACCACGGAAACTTGGACGCATTGGTTCTCGACGACGGTAAGCTTGTCCAATCGAAGAAAGAAATCACGGAAGCTTCCGACAACATGCGGCAGCAGTTCCACAGCGCCGCATCCCCCGCCCACCGGGGATCGGGTTCCAACGCGTTCTATACGGGGGCGGGCGAAGACAACGACGAAGCCAGACAAGACCAAATACGCTATCTGAAAGCGTTGGATGAGGAAGTCGTCGCCGCTTTGGTCGGATCCAGGGAACCCTTGGTGTTGGTCGGCGTCGAAGAGACGATGGCGCGTTATCGAAAATACTCTGATTATCCGAACTTGTCGCAGGAAACCCTGCGTTATCAAGAGGAATACAAAGACATCGCGAAACTACATCGGGATACCTTGGAAGTGATCAAGAAAGAAGTCGGGGATCCCAAGGCCGAAATCGTGGCCAAGATCGGCGAAGAGATCGATCATCCTAACGGCAAGGTCGTCGCGGGCTTGGAGAGCTTATTGGCCCGCGCGGAAGAAGGACGGATCCAGAGCGTGATGATCGCGGTCGACCAGGAATCGATCCGCGGCTATTTCGACCCCGTTTTACTGAAGGTCGTCGAAGACGACCAGGGCGAAGACCTCGTCGAGCGGCTGGTTCGCAAAGCATTGGATCAAGGCGCATCCATCTATAGCGCCCAGGAGACCCTCGCCTACTTACGATATTAACAGAAACGGATAGGAAACATGCGACTGCGAAGAAGAAGGATGTGGATCCAAATCACAATCGGGGTAACGGTCATCGTCATTGCGGTGGCCGTTACGTTGCGTTTTGCCAACCCGCTACGCTCCTATCCTTCCAAAGGGAAGCCGTCGCCGAAACCGACGATCCAGGATGTCCGTTTGCCTAGTCAGCCCGGAACCCGGGTCTATGAAAAAAGCGGCTACACGATCGACTACAGCCATGCCGACCAAGGCTACATCAGCGTGATCGGACCGCAAGACGATAAAATCAAGAAAGTGCAGGTGTTGTTCGACGGGTTCACCTATACCTATGACTTAGGGTCGGATCGCTATACGATTCTCCCGCTTCAGAAAGGGACGGGGGAATACACTGTACGAACGATGAGGAATACGTCGGGGAACGCCTACACGGTGACGGCGTCCACCGTGATCAACGCCACCGTGGCGGACGATTTGACGATCTACCTTTATCCCAACCAGATCGTGGACTACGACCTTCAGACGCTGGCCGTCAATAAATCCTTCGAAATCACCCAGAAGGACGAATCCGACATCCAACGCGTGCATACGATCTACCGCTATGTCATCGACTTGCTGAGCTATGACCAAGCCAAGGCGGATCGGGCGAAGGACATCTTCATGCTTCCCGATCTCGACCAGACTTTGACCAGCAAGAAAGGCATCTGTTTCGACTATGCGGCGCTGATGACGGCGATGCTTCGGGTCCAAGGGATCCCGACCCGCTTGATCACGGGGTATACGGACATCGCCTATCATGCCTGGGTCGAGATCTATCTGGTCGACGTGGGATGGATCAATCCCAAGATCTACTTCGAATCCAAGATCTGGAAACGGGTCGATCCGACCTTCGACGATTCATTCGGGATTTATTTCGGGGACTATCAGACGAAGTATACATACTAGGAGGAGGGAAAAACAATGGCGAAGAACAAGTTCCACAGCGACGAGGCGCTCCAATCCTTTTGTACACAAATCGGGTTGATCTACGATTCCGGTCTACCGATGGAGGATGGATTGCGCATGTTGGAAGACACGCGCGTCGAAATCGATGTCGACAAACTGGCTCAAAATCTAGGGAAAGCCGGGAAACTTTCATCCGCGATGGCGATGGACCCGGGGTTTCCGCCGGAGTTGTTACATGCGATGGAAGCGGCGGAAACGGTCGGACGCGAAGACAAAGTCGCTTTCAACCTTGCCAACCACTACAAGCGCCAAGCCGAAACGAAACGGTTCCTCAACGACCTGCTTTTCATGCCGGTGTTGCTTCTCTCCGTCCTGATCGTCGTCATGGGGGTCTTAAGCTATGCGGTCCTCCCTGTCTTCCAGGAAGTCTATGCCAATCTCGGCGGGGTCGACAACGCCTGGACCGATCTGCTCTTGAACGGGGCGAAACTGGTCTCGGGGGTCGGACTGGGTTTGTTGGTGATCGTGTTGGGATGGCTCTTGATCCACAGCGTCCGCTACGGACTCGGGATGGACAGCGAAGATTTGACGGAAAAAATGCTGCGTTTCTTTCCCCAAAGCAAACGTCTGGCCGACCTCGCCCGTTTCAGTTTCATCGCCCAAGTCCTGCTTGAAGGCGGCGTGGATGCCCGTACCGCCCTTAACCTTTCGATCGCCCAGGTCCCCGCGGGAAGACTGTTGGATTCGCTCAAGGACACTGCGACGCAACTGGGTTCCAACGAAGGTCTCTACGAACTCATCACCCAAGCCCACATCTATCCGCCGTTGATGCAGAAGACGCTCAGTTTGGCGGCAAAGGCGGGGAAAGTGGATTTGATGATGGAAGAAGTCAGCCGCAAGACGCAGGCCGACGCCGAACATAGCCTGGCGAAGACGCTCAACCGGGTCGAACCGATCTTGGTCATCCTCTTAAGCGCGTTTGTCAGCGCGGTCTTATTCTCACTTCTGATTCCGCTGCTGGGCATCATGTCCGTTCTGGGGTCGTAAGATGAAACGTTTCGTTTGGATCCTTGGATTCATCGCGTTGCTCTCGCTCGCGATCCCCGCGGCGGATCACCTGAAACAGGGCAATCTGGAAGAAAGACGGGTACGCACCGAAGAAGCCATCCAACGTGCGCTCAATCTTTGCTATGCCCAGGAAGGGTTCTATCCCGCGAAACTCGACTATCTCTTGGATAACTACGGAATCGTCGTCGATTTCGAAGACTATAGCGTCTACTATAAAACGATCGGTTCGAACATCCGTCCGGATGTCACCGTCTTTTTGAAGGGGGGACTGAGATGAACCGACATGGCTATCGCAATCTCTTCATGTTGGTACTGATCACGCTCTATGTGGCGGGGACGGGTTTCATCGTGCTTTACGGTGCGCGTTTCTACCGCGACATGGTCGCCCGCTCCAATGAAAACCTGCAGGTCCGGACCGCGTTTTCCTACTTCAACAACCGTCTGAAACAAAACGACGAACAAGGGAAGATCGAAGTGCGCGACGAATCGATCCTCATTTTCAAACAAGAGGATAGTTTCATCCTGGTGTATGAAGAAGACGGATATTTGGTCGAACAGAACTCGCTCACCGATGAAATCATGGTCGGGGCGTCGCAGAAAATCGCACGACTGAGCGACATTTCCTTCACGACGGACGGCAATACCCTCACCGTCACCTTCAGCGACGATCAAGGGGAAGAACACTCGATCACCTATACGTTGATGAGCGAAGGGGTGATCTCATGAAACAGAAAAGCCTGTACTCCTTTTTCCTTGAAATCGTCTTCAGCCTGATCCTGCTGACGATCGCGACGATCGTCTCGCTGCTTTTGTTCGCAAACGCCGCGAAGATCGACCAGACCAACAACGCGATCACCAAGATCACCAACGAAATGGTGGAATACAGCGAACGGCTACGCTCAAGCGACGATGCCTATCTCCGCTTTTTCGACCCCGCCCAAAGCAATGAAAAAGCGTACTTCTTCGGATATGACGCCAACGGGGAACCGGCGAAGGATAAGGTCGTCTACCAACTCGCCGTCTACATCCAAAGCGCTGCCGACGGGGGTCGGACGTTAAGGAAATGCCGCTTGGAATTGGTCGATCTACGGGATGGAAGCATCGTGACGGGTTGGCATGTCTCGACGCTTACGGAGGGGCAACCATGAAATCAAGAAGCGTCACCTTGTTTGGCTTGCCGACCTTATTGACGGTCTTCATCGTCATCACCGTGCTCAGTTTTTCCACACTCAGTCTCTTAAGCGCGAATAGCGACCGCAATGCCTTACGACGTACGACCGGCCTGATTGCCACCTCGTATGCGATATCGACGATGGCGGAGGAAAAACTCGCGTCATTGAGCGCGGAACTGTCCGAAATGATGGAAAATGAACCAAATATCGACGAAGTGCTACCGTCTTTCTTGAACAAACATCCGGAAATCACGTATAATAGTACAATAAGAACACTCGAATACACCCTTGAGTTTTCGATCCTTCGATTAGATGTCAAACTCAGGGTAAACGACACCGGCGACAGTCCGCGCCTTACGCGCATCTCATACCGATTGACGACAGAAAACGGACAGGATTATTCCGAAAATGGGGATCCGGTTTGGGGAGGGTGACATGAAGATCCAAGAACTAGTGGCGGTCGCGATGGACAATAAGGCTTCGGACATTTTTATCGTAGCCGGCTGCCCGCTCTCCATCAAAGTCAACAATGAATTACGACGAGTGAACGACATCAACTTGAAGCGGGAAGAGACCGAGCAATTGGTCGATGAAATCTATACCTTAAGCCTACACCATACCAAAGCCAACCTGACAATAAAAGGGGATGACGATTTCTCGTTCGCGATCCCCAACGTCGCACGGTTTAGGGTCAACGTCTTCATGCAGCGGGGTTCGATGGCGGCGGTGCTGCGCATCGTACGCTTCGACATCCCCTCCGCCAAGGAACTATCGATCCCCGAGGAAATCCTGAAGTTCTCCCGCATCAACAAAGGTTTGGTCATCATCAGCGGTCCGGCCGGGAGCGGGAAGTCCTCGACGCTGGCGGTCTTGTTGGATGAGATCAACCGCAGCCGTCATGCCCACATCGTGACCTTGGAAGACCCGATCGAATACCTCCATCGCCATAACCTGAGCATCGTGTCCCAACGCGAGATCTCCTCGGATTGCGAAAGCACGGCGTCCGCTCTGCGCGCCGCGTTGCGGCAAGCCCCCGACGTCCTCTTCATCGGGGAAATGCGGGATTTGGAAACGATCTCATTGGCGATGACCGCGGCCGAAACCGGCCATCTGGTCTTCTCCACCCTACATACCCTGGGTGCCGCCAACACGGTCGACCGCATCGTCGACGTGTTCCCACCCATGCAACAGCAGCAAGTCCGCGTCCAGTTGTCGATGGTATTGCAAGCCGTCATATCCCAACAACTCTTACGCACCAAGGAAGGCAACCTGCTTCCCGTCTTTGAAATCATGACCAACGCCACCGCGATCCGCAACCAGATCCGCGAAGGTAAGACCCACCAGCTCAACAACACCATCGTCGCCTCCAGCGACGAAGGCATGGTGTCGATGGATAGCATGATTCTGGATTTGGTTAAGAAGAATATCGTCGACGAATCGGAAGCGCTATCGCATAGTTTCGATTCTGCGATCATGAAGAAACGCATCAAAGAGATGCGCTAAAGGGGGAGTGACTCTTGAGCTCGAAAGACCGTCCATTAATCGTTCGAATGTTTGGCGAACTGGGTTTTTCGTTTGACGTCAAGAAGGTCGACCTCAAAGATAAACTTGGCAAACATTTGATGTTGCTGCTGGAATACCTGATCTACCACCGCGACCAGAACGTATCGAAAGAGAAGTTGATCGAAAACCTTTGGAGCGACAGCATGAACCCGGCCAGCGCATTGAAGTTCTCGGTCTTTCGACTGCGCCAGTTATTGGACGAGATCGACGAATTGACCGGGGTGGAATGCATCAAGACCACCAAGAACGGCTATGCCTTCAACCCGGATATGCCGCTTTGGGTGGATACCGAAGAAGCCGAAGCCATCTGGAAACAAATCAACGATGAAAACATCACGCGTGCCGACAAGCAGGAACTGCTCAAGAGGATCATCGAACTGATCCCCCAACCTTTCCTGAGTTCAAGCACCGCGCAGTTATGGACCTTGCCGGTCAGGGAGTATTTCACCCACATCTATAACCGCAGCGTCCTCATGTTTTTGGAAGACTTGGAAATCGACCGGAAATTCGACGACGTCATGCAGGTTTCGCAAATGGCCCTGCGTATGGACCCGCTCAACGAAGAATTCCACTACTATTACCTGCTTGCGCTGATCGAGACGAAACAGTACCGTAAAGCGATCGAATATTATGAAGGCATCAACCGCCGTTTCTACAAGGAATACAACGCCCAGTTGTCACTGCGTACCAAATCCCTCTACAACATGATCCTTTCCCGTGAGGAAGTCAGCCATATCGGGATGGGGGAACTGCTGGAGACCTTGCAGGAAAACAAGGAAATCGAAGGCGCTTTCTATTGCGAACATGAAGTCTTCAAACGTATGTATCAGATCGCCTTGCGCACGGAAGAGCGATCCGATGAGAAGAGTTTCGTGATGTTGCTGGAAGTGAAGACCGATGAAAACGACCTGACCTTGCAGAAAACGATGGAAAGACTACGCGGCATCATCAACCAATCGCTGCGCAAAGGGGACATCTTCTCACGGATGAATCCGACGCAGTTCATCTTGCTGTTGCCATGTAAAGTGGAAGAGAACGCACACACGATCGCCAACCGGATCCGCACCTCCTTCCATAAGCACAACACCTCGGAAAACATCAAGCTCCACTACCATGTTTCACCCCTTCATAAAGATGAAAAAACGGCGTAAAACACGATAAATAAATCATTTTCCGAAAGTTATCCCAAATCTAACCGACCACTAACCGACGTCCTTGATAATACACTCAAGAAGTCGGTTTTTTTATACTATGAAAGGGGCGGCCTAATGCGCAAACATCTCGGATTCGTATCGAAAAGCGCGCTGGTCTTCACACTCCCCGCCTTTATGGTTCTAGAGACCAACGGAGTGTGGGTCTGGCTGACCTCGGTGCTTATCATCGGCATTCTCTACGCGATCCTCTCACGCCACCGCAAAGAAGTGCGGGCGGTCGTGGATAAGGTCGAACGAATGCCTGACGGCACCTACCTCGTGACCTGGGGTTATCTCAACCCGACGTCCGAACCAGTCCGTGTCCAACACGGGGAAAGCTGTCTGCTGGTCCACAGCGGAACGGCGCTCCTCTTGTCCAAGGACATCCCGATCCACTTCGCCGCCGGGCGTCACCGCAACGTCATTCAAACCGTCGTGAAAGAAGACACCAGAATCGAATGGATCATCGGGAAGCAGCACACATCGGCTCAACCGAGGGAAACGACACCCCGGTTCCAAATGAATACCTAGTTCAAGTCCTGAAAGGAGAACTGTATGACGAATTTATTCAAGAAAGCAATCGCATTATCCTTAGCCTTGTTGTTTGGCCTGTATGCCTCGGTCGCCCCGCTTCACATCGAAGCCGTCGCGAAACCTGGCGATCCCGCCCAAGCGCAATTGATTTTCGATGTCCCCAAGTTCCTAGACCAATATAACGGGGGTGTCGAATACGTGCACAAGAACGTCTGGACACTGTCGAAGACAGCCACCCCGACGACCTTGAACCTATTGCACGGTACGCAAGGTTCGGTCAACTATGTTGTCACCGCGACCAAACAAACCACATCTTCCTTCTCGATCACCTATTATGTGTACATCGAGTATCCGACCCAGACCTTCGACGGCGATGTCGTCTTCGATCTGGAAGCCGTCCTCTCCGGACCCAGCGGGTTACCGGTCTTCGCGACGGAAACCGTCGAGAACGATTACCTACTGCATGAAGGGGATATCCTTGCGAAGAATTACACGACGACGTTCACGTTGCCGGGTGATGCCAACGCCTCCGATTATTCCCCGATGAAGATCGCGATCACCTTGGTCCCGCAGACCAATACGACCGCGCAAACCACGAAGTCCGCGGCGATCACCTTCAAAGCGGCCCCGACGGACATCATCGACGAAACCTTATATGTCTACGACGACATGTATGACAATCCTGCGAATGATCCGTTTGACTGGATGTTCACGGCGACCGGTAGCGTCAACTACGACAAGACGTTCTTGGCCGGTGCCATCGGTCAACAATCCTTCACCAACACCGTCACCGGTATGGGCAACGACGGCGGTACCGCCGGACCGGCCAGCGCGACGGTCATCGTCAACACGATCAACGGTGCGCCTGTCGCCAACAACGACAACTACTCCACCAATGAAGACACACTGCTTAGCGTAGCGGCTCCTGGCGTATTATTGAACGACAGCGATCCCGACGGCGATGCGATCCATGCGGTATTGGTCAGCGGACCGGCCCATGGCGATCTCGTCTTGAACGCAGACGGTTCCTTCACCTACATGCCGGATCCGAATTACTTCGGTTCGGATAGCTTCACCTATAAAGCCAACGACGGATTCGATGATTCCAACGTCGCGACGGTTTCGATCGACATCGGTTCGGTCAACGACGCACCGGTCGCCTTGAACGATGCGTATTCCATCGATGAAGACGGCGTCCTTAGCGTTCCGGCGCTCGGCGTGCTTGGAAACGATACGGATACCGAAGGTTCCGCGCTAAGCGCATCCTTGGTCTCCGGCGTCTCCCACGGAATCTTGGTATTGAATTCCGACGGTTCCTTCAGCTACACGCCGAATGCGAACTACTTCGGAAGCGACTCCTTCACGTACCAAGCCAATGACGGGTTGAACGATTCCAACATCGCGACTGTAAACATTACGGTCAATCCGATCAACGACGCACCCGTCGCCGTTGGTGAAAATTATTCCACGAATGAAGATGTAACCTTGAATGTCCCGACATTGGGCGTCCTTGGCAATGACAGCGATATCGAAGGCGATGCGTTGACGGCGATCTTGGTTTCCGATGTTTCCAACGGAACCTTGACCTTGAATGCCGACGGATCCTTCACCTACGTTCCGGATGCGAATTACTTCGGACCGGATTCCTTCACCTACAAAGCCAACGACGGCGCATTGGATTCCAACATGGTCACCGTATCCATTACGGTCAATCCGATCAACGATGCCCCGGTCGCGGTCGAAGACACTTACTCCATCAATGAAGACCTCCCGTTGATCGTTACCTTGCCTGGCGTATTGGGCAACGACACCGATGTCGAAAACGGCACCTTGTCGGCGATCCTGGTTAGCGATGTCGCACACGGCACCTTGACCTTGAATGCCAACGGATCCTTCACCTACGTTCCGGATGCGAATTACTTCGGACCGGATTCCTTCACTTACAAAGCCAACGACGGCGCAGCGGACTCCAACACGGTCACCGTATCCATTACGGTCAACCCGGTCAACGACGCTCCGGTCGCGGTCGATGACAACTATTCCACCGACGAAGATGAACTTCTGGTCGTCGTACTGCCCGGTGTCTTGGGCAACGACACGGATGTCGAACTGAGCCTCCTCAACGCGATCTTGGTTTCCGATGTCTCTCACGGAGTCTTGATCCTCAACGCGGACGGATCCTTCAGCTACATGCCGGCTCCGAATTTCTTCGGATCGGACAGCTTCACCTACAAAGCGAACGATGGATCTCTGGATTCCAACATCGCGACCGTTACGATCACCGTCGGTTCGGTCAACGACGCCCCGGTCGCCGTGGATGATTCCTATTCCATCGACGAAGACAACGTATTGACCGTCATCGACCCCTACGGCGTTCTCGCCAACGATACCGACAACGACATGGATACCTTGCATGCCGTCCTGTTGGTCGATGTCGCTCACGGCACCTTGGTCCTCAATGCGGACGGTACCTTCACCTACACACCGGATGCGAATTACTTCGGACCGGATTCCTTCACCTATCAAGCCAATGACGGTAGCGCCGATTCGAACATCGCGACTGTAAACATTACGGTCAATCCGATCAACGACGCCCCAATCGCCAATAACGACAACTATTCCACCGACGAAGATACGCTTCTCTCCGTCATTCTGCCCGGCGTCTTGGGTAACGACACGGATGTTGAAGGCAGCGTATTGTCCCCGATCTTGGTTTCCGATGTCTCTCACGGCGACCTGATCCTCAACGCGGATGGATCCTTCACCTATCTCCCCGCTCCGAATTTCACCGGCAACGATTCCTTCACCTATAAAGTGAACGACGGAACGGTCGATTCCAACATCGCGACCGTAACCATCAACGTTGGCTCCGTCAACGATGCCCCGGTTGCCGTAGAAGACAGTTACTCCATCAATGAAGACACCCTGTTGACGGTCGTCGTTCCGGGAATTCTCGGAAACGATACCGACGACGATGGCGATGCGCTCACCGTTGCCTTGATTACCAATGTCGCACACGGCACCTTGGCCCTCAATGCGGACGGATCCTTCACCTACCTGCCGGCAGCGAACTACTTCGGACCGGATTCCTTCACCTATCAAGTCAATGACGGGATGGCGGATTCCAATATCGTCACCGTATCCATTACGGTCAACCCGATCAACGACGCCCCAGTAGCGAACAACGACTACTATGAAACGGATGAAGATACTCCGATCACCATCCCGGCGCCTGGCTTCTATGCCAACGACGTCGACCCCGACAACGCAATTTACCACAACATGTACGTTTCCGGGAATCAGTTTGGCTCATTGAATGCGCCTTTCGATGGGAACGGAACCTTCACCTACACCCCGGCGTTGAATTTCACTGGAGTGGCGGCGTTCTGGTATCAGATTACCGATGGCCAATATACTTCGGAAGCCTACATCTACATCACGGTCAACCCGGTCAACGATGCCCCGGTCGCCCAAGACGATTCCTACATCATCGATGAAGACAACCCGCTGAGTGTTCCGGCTGCCGGCGTCATGGAGAACGACTCCGACGTCGACGGACCTTCGCTGAACGTATCCTTGTTGAGCGATGTCTCCAACGGTACCTTGGTCTTGAATCCGGACGGATCCTTCGAATACACCCCGGATGCGAACTTCAACGGTGTCGATTCCTTCACTTACACCCTAACCGACGGCACCTTGAGCGATACGGCGACGGTCACGATCACCATCAATGCGATCAACGACGCGCCGGTAGCGGAAGACGATGCCTACTCCACCGACGAAGACGTACAATTGGTCATCGCCGCCCCGGGTATCCTGGGTAACGATGTCGATGTCGATTCGATCTTCTCGATCGACGATCATGGACAACCGGCCAACGGCACGGTCGTCGTACAACCCGACGGATCCTTCGTCTATACCCCGAATGCGAACTTCAACGGCGTCGATTCCTTCGTCTATGGAATCACCGATGGGGAACACATCGACACGGCGACGGTTACGATCACGGTCAACCCGATCAACGACGTTCCGACTGCCGACAATAAGACATTGACCGTTGCCGAAGGCGGCGCGGGAAGCGGCTTGTTCACCGGTTTGGACGCCGACGGCGATGTCTTGACCTTCAAGATCCTTACCCAACCGGTCAACGGTACGGTCAGCTTCAATGCGACCACCGGATCCTTCACCTACACGCACAACGGTGGCGAAACCACCAGCGATTCCTTCACTTACGCCGTCAACGATGGTAAAGTGGACTCCGCTGCCGCAACCGTATCCATCACCGTAACCCCGGTCAACGATGCCCCGACCGCCGCTGGCGCGACGTACACCGTCCAGATCGGATCCGTATTCAGCCGTAACTTCATCCGCGGCGACGCCGATGGCGACCCGCTCACCATCAGTATCGTCAACGGACCGGACCGCGGCTCCGTCTCCATCGCCGGTGGACAGTTCACCTACACCCACGACGGCGTAACGCTCGACAGTGATACCTTCACCTTCCGCGTCTATGACGGACAAGCCTATTCCCCGATCCGCACCATCCGCGTCAACTTCACCGCGCTGCCCTTTGTGAATACGGCGCCTGAAGTCGATAACGCAACGTTTGAAACCGAATTCGAAACCGCGCTAAATGAAACCGTAGGCGATTTGGGAAGCGACTTCGACAACGATCCGCTCACCTTCACCCTGGTCACCCAACCTGCGCACGGAACCGTAACGCTGAATGCCGATGGCACTTTCCGCTACGTCCCGGACAACGACTACGAAGGCGATGACAGCTTCACCTACAAGGCCAACGACGGCACCGACGATTCCAACATCGCGACCGTGACGATCACCGTCGGCGAAGAAGTCATCGTCGATCCGGAACCGACACCTGAGGCGACCTTGCCGTGGTGGTGGTTGCTTGGATTACTTCCGTTCCTCCTCTTCTTAATCCGCCGCCCGCGTCCTGAAGTCCAAGATGTCGCCCTCAATCCTGACGGAACGATCACGACGACTTGGGGTTACTTAGGTCCGCGTCTGATGCATAAAGACTACGACCGCGACGAATCCATCCTGGAAGTCGTCTCCGGTGACGTCAAAGTGTTGCCTCCGGTTGAAAAAGTCCCGTACGAATTCGACCGCGGCCGCCACGAAAACATCTTCAAGACGGTATCCGACAAGAACGCCGTCATCCGTTGGACGATCAAGAAGAAAGCCGAAGAACTCGACAAAGAATTGATCGAAAAGATGTTGAAGAAGAATCAGAAATAATTAATGAATCGGGCGCTTCGGCGCCCTTTTCTTTTTCGCTCATGCGCCTTGTTATACGATGCACAAGAGAGTACAATGAACTTATCCTAGAATGGAGGAAGATCATGAATGATCTGATTTTGTGGGCTAGTATCGCAGTGATTGCGCTCTTCGTCGTTTATCTACTGATCTTTAAAATCTTCGGTTTACGCGTCATCAATTCCAATGAAGTCGCCGTTGTCGAACAATGGTGGAGTTCCAAGGGGTCCTTGAAAGACGCCATCATCGCCTTGAACGGGGAAGCCGGTTATTCGCCGGAATTGCTGCGTGGCGGGATCCATTTCAAGTCCGTGCTCAAGTATAAAATCCATCGATATCCTTTGATTACCATCCCTCAGGGACAAATCGCCTATATCTTCGCGCGGGACGGACATCCGCTGTCGCCGACCCAGACCTTAGGGAAACTGATCCCCGAAGCCAACAATTTCCAAGATGTCCGAGGGTTTTTAACCTCCGGCGGTCAAAGAGGTCCGCAACGCGGGATCATCCGTGAAGGGACCTATGCGATCAACTTGGCGCAATTCATCGTCATCACGCCCAACGACATTAAGATGATTTCCACCGGCAACCGGTCGGAACGCAATGAAATGGTGTCGATGCAACAGACCTTGGCGGCGCGTAAAGCGTTCCAACCGGTCATCATCATGGGGAATACGGACAATACGTCCGATTTGATGGGGATCGTGACCGTCCATGACGGGTCACCCTTGGATGAAGGCGAAATCATCGCCCCTTCCGTCGGTGAAGGACATGCCAGCTATCAAGATCCGGAAGCGTTCTTGAAACTCGGAGGCAGAAGAGGTAAACAACTTCAAGTCTTGACCGACGGGACCTATTACATCAACCGTCTCTTCGCGACGGTCGAGTATCGTCCCAAGACGGTCGTCCCCATCGGGTATGTCGGCATCGTCGTTTCCTTCTATGGAACCGAAGGCGTCGATACGACGGGTGCGGATTACCACCATGGCGAATTGGTCGCACAAGGGTCCAAAGGGGTCCTTGAGAAACCGTTGATGCCGGGTAAATACGCATTCAACACGGATGCCGGGAAAGTCGTTCTGGTTCCGACCACCAACATCATCCTGAAGTGGAACAAAGCCGAAACCGGCGACCACAAATACGATGAGAACCTGACCGAAGTCGACATCATCACCAAAGACGCCTTCGAACCGGCTTTACCGTTGTCGGTCGTCATGCATATCGACTACAAACAGGCGCCGTGGGTCATCCAACGTTTCGGCGACATCAACATGCTGGTCAACCAGTCATTGGACCCCTTGGTCAGCGCCTACTTCAAAGACGTCGCCCAGACCAAGACCTTGATCGAGCTGATCCAGGAACGTTCCGAAATCCGTGAACGCGCGGTCATGGAAATGCGTGCGAAATTCGCCAAGTACAACCTCCAATTGGAAGAAGTCCTGATCGGTACGCCACGCTCCCCGGTCGCCGATGTCCAGATCGAAAACATCCTGACGCAGCTTCGTGAACGTCAGATCGCGGAAGAAAAGAAGGTCACCTACGGGAAGCAACAGGAAGCAGCCGAACGCGAAAAGAACTTGCGTGAAGCCGAAGCCGTCGCGGAACAACAAGGCACTTTGACCCGTTCCAAGATCCAGATCGAAGTCGAACACAATACCGGTGCCGCGGCCGCGGCACGTGCCGAACAAGAAGCGAACCAGATCGTCGCGTTGGCGAAAGCGAATGCGACCCGGGTACGCGTCGAAGGGGAAGCGGAAGCTTCCAAGGAATCCAACATCGGGTTGGCGAAAGCCCAGGCGATCGACGCCCAGGTTAAAGCCTATGGCGGAGCGGAATACCGCGTCATCAACGAAATCGCGGATAAGCTCGCCGATGCGATCAGCAACGCGACGGTGGATGTCGTCCCCAAGACCATCGTGAATTTCGGCGAAGCGCAGGGGAACGACAATTCGATCGTCTCCTCCTTGATGAAACTATTGACACTTGAAAAGCTAGGGGTCAAGGTACAAGGCGTCGAAGAAACCACCCCGAAGGAGTAGCCATGCAGCAAATCCGTTTTATCGTATTCGTCGCGCTGGCGATCTTGGTCGCATTGTTCGCGGTACTCAATGCCGAAGCGATGTTGATCAACCTCGTGTTCGCGCGCTATCAAGTCTCGGCGTCGATCATCATCCTGATCTCCGTCATGCTGGGATCCATCCTGACGGTCCTCTTCGGACTATCGACGCGGGTGAAGACCCATTTCCGCCAACGTGAAACACGCAAACAGATGGATGCGATGCAGAAGCAACTCGACCTCACCGCGAAAACACTGGAAACAGTGAAACTCAGTGAAGCAAGTTGGAAAGCGAAGTATGAAGAAGCCGTGAAGAAAGCGGAACAACCGATCATCGATCCGACAAAGAACCAGGGGTAACCTGGTTCTTTTTTCTTGGATTTATGGGATTCGATTGAATCTAGGTTGTTTCATGGAAGAAATCCCGATACAATGAAGGCAAGAAGCGAGGATACCTTATGCACGAACCAAGTCTAGTCATCTTAGCCGCCGGGATGGGAAGCCGTTACGGCGGATTGAAACAAATCGACACCGTCGGATCCAACGGGGAAAGCATCATCGATTTTTCGATCTACGATGCGATCATCGCCGGTTTCAAGAAAGTCTATCTGATCATCCGACGCGAACATGAAGAAGCGTTCAAAGCCGCCCTTACCGACAAGATCGCCCGTTTCATCCAGGTCGAATTCGTATTTCAAGATCTAAACGACCTTCCTGAGGGATACTCGGTACCGGAAGGACGGGAAAAACCTTGGGGGACGACCCATGCCTTGTTGGCATGCCGCAACCAAGTGCATGAACCCTTCGCCATCATCAACGCGGACGATTATTACGGAAGGGATGCCTTTGAAAAGATCTACGGTTTCCTTAAAAACGATGTGAAGGACGATGCCTACGGGATGGTCGGCTATAAGTTGAACAATACGTTGACCGACGCCGGGACCGTTTCCAGGGGCGTATGCGAAGTTGTCGACGGGCACTTGCATGAAGTGGTCGAACGCTTGAAAATCGCGCGGAAAGACGGCGGTGCGGCGTATACCGAAGATGGCGAGAACTGGACGAAACTCGCCGACGATTCGCTGGTCTCGATGAACTACTGGGGTTTCACCCCGAAAGTCTTTGAAACCGCACGACGTCGTTTCGATCTTTTCCTGGCTAGATCGCTGGCCGGCAACCCGATGAAGTGCGAACATGTCCTTCCGACGATGATCGGGGAATGCCTGGAAGAAGGAAGTTTAACTGTAAAAGTATTGTCCTCCGCCGAACGCTGGTTCGGCGTGACCTACCGCGAAGACAAACCCGAAGTCGTCGCGATGTTGGCGAAAATGAAAGAAGACGGGAAATATCCCTTCGATCTCTGGAAATAAGAAAACAGGCGCTTGCCTGTTTTCTCTTGTTAGTTGAAGATTTTGGAGAGGAGTTCGGCCGAAATCACAAACGTCCCGACCGTGGCGAAGAGGTTCGCGAAGACCACCACCATCAAGATCCGCAAGACACGGTTCTTCCAGAACCCCTTAAGGGTGGACGCGTCGGTGTTGATCCTAAGGAAATCCTCGACCTTGGGTTTATGGACCCAGGCTTCCATCAAGCCCGCGAACCATCCGGTGGCCAGAAACGGACTCAACGCGCCAAGGGGCGCCATGACGAAGGCGGTCAGGATACTGAAGGGATGACCCAGGGCGACCATCGTGCCGAGGGCCGCGAACGTCCCGTTGATCAAGACGAAGCGGAGGATCGTATCCATCGCCAACGAAGGGACTTTCCAAGCCGCCGCGACCAACAGGACGACAAGAAGGCCGGGGACGATGTATTGGCTCAGTTTCGATAGGTTCGACTTCTTCGGAAGTTCAAGCAAAGGTTGCAGTTCATAGTCGTTATGGATGTTCTTCAGGATCCCTTGGACATGGGCGGCCCCGACCACCGCGACGATCTTCTTGCGGCGGCTGTGTTTCAGCGAGTATGCCATCACGCGGTCGCGTTCATACACCAGGGTTTCGACGATGCCGGGGAACTTCCCCGAGAACTCGCTCATCATCGACGTGATCAGATCCCCTTGTTTCAGGTTCTCGATCTCGGCTTCCGAGATTTTTTCCGTATCGAAGGCCGAACCGATCAGTGCGACCAAGAGGTTCCATTTATCCAACCATCGCATCGAGCGCCAGATGCGCAGAAACGTGGTCTGGATGTCCCGGTCGATGCACTCCACTTTAAGATTCAACTCCGTGGCGAGTTGGATCGCGGTCCGCATCTCTTCGCCGACCCGCACATCCATCTGTTTCGCCAAACGGTCCTGATAGGAAGACAAGACGATGTTGGCCAGCAGGAAACCGACTTTCTTCTGTTTGATGATCTGCGTGATATCCATCTTCTCCCAGCTCTTCCCGTCGGTGAGCGCTTGATATCTGCCCTTGTCCAACTCGATCGCGACGGCGTCCGGTTGGACTTCTTCGACGACCCGACGGACTTCGTCCGCGCTTTCCTGCGAGACATGGGCGGTTCCGATCAAGTAGATTTCTTTGTTTTCTAATACGATATGTTCGATCATAGAGGCCTGCTTTCTTTCATCATTATAGAGAAAGTGAAAACGAAGTGCAAATGATTCTCGCCGCGTGCAAAATCCGTTGTTTCATGATACCCTAACAACAGGTGAAAAATATGAAAAGAAAACGTCCCCGCATTGCATTTTATACAACGTTGATCGTCATTTTGATCTTCTCGACCGTGATTTATCTTGGCCGCTCCTATAAGCCCAGTCAAGAGGCGTTGGATGTCTATGACGCCACGGATATCGAGTTGACGGAGAACGCGAAGGAAATCATCGTATCCACGCCGACCGCGAAGTCTGAACTCGGCTTTTTGATTTATCCCGGCGGTCTGGTCGAACCCGAAGCCTATCTCCCGCTGGCGCGTGAAACCGCGCTGCGTTTCGACAGTACGGTCGTCATCGTGAAATTCCCGTTGAATTTCGCGTTTTTGGATTGGAAGAGCGGCATCCGCGTCATGAATAATCTGGAAATCAGCGAATGGGTCTTGATCGGCCATTCGTTGGGCGGGGCGTTCGGCTCGAAGTTGGCGCCGATCGATCCGCGCATCCTGGGGACGGTGTATCTGGCGTCTTATCCGGCGGACGATTTGTCGGATGAAAGCCATCCCTCCTTAAGTCTTAACGCACAGTTGGATGCGGTCATGACGGAAGCGGATTTCGCCAAGAACCGTAAGAAATTCCCCGCGAGCACCGAGTTCTACGTCATCGGAGGGGCCAACCATTCCCAGTTCGGGAGCTACGGGTTGATGCGCGACGACTCGGTCGCTTCGATCACGCCGCTTAAGCAACGGGAAATCATTCTCGATTTCATCGCGGACTGGCTAAGTTCCCTGCGCTAGGGTTTAAAAAAAAGAAAATATGTTATAATAAAACAGCCAAGGAGGACCCCACATGCTTAATTATCAAACCATACAAACGATAATTACCTTGCTTAGGATGTTTTTCGACATCCTGATCATGTGGATTTTGCTTTACTATACGATTAAACTCGTACGGAATAATTCGCGGACGACGCAGATTTTCAAAGGGATCTTCCTGATTCTGCTGGTCCGCGCTTTTGCGAATTTTTTCGGGTTACAGACGGTCGCTTGGGTGGCGGACATCTTTGTCACCTGGGGGTTTCTGGCCGTCATCATCATCTTCCAGCCTGAAATCCGCGGATTACTGGAGAAACTCGGGAAGACGAGCATCTTCTCGCGCATTTCCACCTTGTCCGGCAACGAACGCGTGAAACTGGTCGAAGAGATCGAGAAATCCGTCGACCAAATGTCCGCGAGCCAGACCGGCGCTCTGATCACCCTTGAACAAGGCCACTCCCTGAATGATTTCGTACATACCGGGACGATCTTGAATTCGATCGTCACCTCCGAACTCCTGACTTCGATTTTCGTCACGTCGACCCCTTTGCATGACGGCGCCGTCATCATCCAGGGGGATCGCATCGCGTGCGCCTCGGCGTATTTCCCGCCGACTTCCTTGGATTTACCGACCCGCTACGGGGCGCGTCATCGCGCCGCGATCGGAATCAGCGAAATCACCGATTCGATCACGATCGTCGTGAGCGAACAGACCGGTCGCGTCAGCGTCGCGGTCGACGGGAAGTTGACGACCATGACGAAGGAAAGCTTGCATGAGTTCCTTGAAAAACACATCCTGCATTCCGAGAAGGAACTGAACCCGATCCGAAAGAAAACGGAAGTTCCGGTGATCAAACTCAGCGAAAGCGGTCAACCGGTCGAAAGCGTCGGTACGTCGATCGAGCCGAGGCGGACAAGCCGCTTGGCGGAATTGTTTAAATTGGAATCCAAGCAAACCAAGCGGAAGAAACCGACCGTCGTCGAGATCAAAGAGGAAGTCAAAGAAGAAAGCAAAGAGGTCGTGAGCGACCAGGAACATCTGCTCGATGAATTGTTGGCGGATGCGACCCGGGTCCATGATCAACAAGACGAGAAGATCAAAGCCGAGGAAATCGTCGAAGTGATCCGGGAAAAGAAGACAAAGAAGAAAACCCAGACCGAAACGTTGGATCTTGAGGATAAGGGAACACTTTCCGACAGTGATAAGGGAGGTGAAGCCTAATGGCAAGACAAAGAGTGCAGAAGCAGAGTAAACCGCAAGAGGATAAACTGGAGTTGGCGAAAGCCATCGCTTCGCAAGGGCAACGTGTCGCACGCACGTATGAGAGCATCGAGAACACCGTAATACGGATCATCCGTTGGTTCAGCACGGCGTTCGACAAGGTTTTGTTTAACCGTTTCAGTAAATCCGTCGCCTTGGTTTTGGCGATCCTCATGTATGTTTTCATCAACTATAATCTCGGGGAACTCTTCTTCGAGTCGCAGATCACGGCCGGCGGAAAGATCAACAACATCCCCGTGACCGTCATCGCCAACGACGAGGTCTATGAAATCTCCGGTCTGCCGACCCAGGTCAACGCGTTGTTGGTCGGGGAGTATGCGGACATCCAGTTGGTCACCAATCAAAAAGCCTATTCCGTCGTCGCCGACCTAACCGGTTTGGTCGAAGGCACCCACGAAGTCAATCTGAGTGCGAAGGATTTCTCTTCGCGCGTCGATGTCGTGCTGCAACCTTCCACCGCCGTCGTCACCATCAAGAAGAAAATCTCCCAACAGTTCAACGTCGGATACGATTTCGTGAACACCGACAAAATGAACCAGGAATTCGAACTCGGCATCCCGACCTTCGAGACCACCGAAGTCATCATCCGCGCTTCCCAGTCGACCATCGAGAAGATCGGGAACGTCAAGGCGTTGATCGACGTCACCGGCGTCGATGCTAGTTTCAGCCAGGATGCGATCTTGGTCGCCTATGACCAACAAGGGAATCGCATGGATGTGGATATCATCCCCTCATCCATCTACGCCACGGTCGTCGTCACCAACCCCAACAAGTCCGTTTCGGTCGTCATCATCCCGCAAGGGGAAATCCCCAACGGGAAAGCCATCGAATCGATCGCGTTGGATCAACAGGCGGTGACGCTCTATGCTTCCGAATCGATCCTGCAAACGATCGATTCCATCCAGATCCCCATCAACGTGACGACGCTGACCTCCGATACGGTGCAGGTGGCGGAAATCAACCTGCCCAGCGGCGTCCGTAAATCCAGCGTCACGCGCGTCAGCATGAACATCAAACTCGGCGATGCGGTGACACGCACGATCGAGAATCTCCCGATCGACTACCGCAACAACGTGAACGGTTACCAATTCACCCTGGTGAACCCTTTGGAAGCCTACGCCAACGTCGATCTCTTCGGAACGCAATCCAATGTGGATTCCATCACCGCGGACGACATTTCCATCTACATCGACATGAAGGATGTGGGCTTGGGCGAACAAACCGTGACGCTCTACATCACGGGAACGAACAATCTTGTACGCTATACGATTCAAAAACAAACGATCGACATCATCGTCACTAAATAGGGGGAACCATGGGTAAATATTTCGGTACGGACGGAATCCGCGGAAAAGCGAATGAAACACTGCGCGTCGAAACGGCGTTCGCCGTCGGACGTTATCTCGGGTATGCGTTCTCAAAAGAAAAACACGGCAAGATTCTGATCGGGATGGACACGCGTCTTTCCTCGAGCATGTTTGAAGCGGCGTTGGCGGCCGGTGCGAGCGCATCGGGTGCGGATGTCTATTGCCTTAAGGTCGTTCCGACCCCGGCGGTCGCCTATCTGACCGGGTTGGACGACTTCGACTGCGGGGTCATGATTTCCGCAAGCCATAATCCGTTCTACGACAACGGCATCAAGGTCTTCAACCACCAAGGGGTCAAGATCAGCAACGACCTAGAATTGGAAATCGAAGCGTTCATCGACCACAAGATCGACATCCCCTATGCGGAAGACGAGAAGATCGGAAGGGTGTTCGATTATCGCGAAGGGCTCAAACGCTATACGGACCATCTCAAATCGTTGTTTACCATGGACCTGAGCGAGATGACCCTCGCCTTGGATACGGCCAACGGATCGGCGACGACGAGCGCGTACGACGTATTGACTTCCTTCGGCGCCCATTGCATCCTCATCCATAACCAACCCGACGGCATCAACATCAACACCCACTGCGGATCCACCCACCCCCAATCGCTCCAAGCCTTGGTGAAGGGCGTGAAAGCGAACCTGGGACTGGCTTTCGACGGCGACGCGGATCGTTTGATCGCGGTCGACGAGTCAGGTAACCTGGTGGACGGGGACAAGATCATCTACGCCTGCGGCGTCCACATGAAAGAACAGGGGCTCTTGGTTAAAAACAAGGTCGTGACCACGGTCATGGCGAACCTCGGGTGCTATAAGGCGCTGGAACGCGCCGGGATCGACTTTGAACAAACCCAGGTCGGCGATAAATATGTCTATGAATGCATGGTGCAAAACGACTATCAATTGGGCGGCGAACAATCCGGCCACATCATCTTCAAGCAACACGCCACCACCGGTGACGGCCTCTTGACGGCATTGAAACTGCTAGAAGTCATGAGTCATAAGAAACAAGCGATCTCGAAAATCACGGAAGACGTGTACATTTATCCGCAGCTCTTGAAAAACGTGAAAGTGAAGGATAAGCAAAAAGCCCTGCACGACAGGGACTTGCTGGAAATGACGAACAAGATCCAGGAAGAACTCGGGGATGAAGGCAGGATCCTGGTTCGCCCCTCCGGGACCGAACCGCTGGTACGCGTCATGGTCGAAGCCAAAACCGACGAGCTTTGTGCGAAATATGTCGGACAATGCGTAGCGTTGATTCAAAGCAAAGGAATCTGAAAACAGTTCTCGCGAACTGTTTTTTACTGAAAGGATTCGGTCAGGGCGGATGCGAAACGCATCTGCCAGTACTTCTCGTCATGCGTATGCCCTTCAAACACAAGAAACTTCAGGTGGTTTTCGTCGAAGCCGACGTTGCGCAAGGTTTCATACACCCTGCGGTTGGTTTCCACGTAGATCGCGGGGAAATCCGGACGATCCGCATTGCTTGTCTCGTTTGTCCCGATGTCCATGTAGATCGTCATGGATTCATCGGCGCCACGGTGAACGATGTATGACTTCATCGCCTCTTCATTGAACCAAAACGCCCCGGAGAAACAAAGGACATGTCCGAAAACATCGGGTCGTGAGAGTCCCGCCGCAAGACTGATGTAGCCTCCCATCGAACTGCCGCCGATCCAGGTATCGTTTTTATCGGGTCGGGTGTTAAAGCGTTCATCGATATACGGTTTCAAGGTGTCGCAAAGGAAATCGATGTACCGGAAGCCGCGACCTCCTAATTGGTCGAAATGCAGCGAAGACATACGGCCGACGTCCAGCAACGATTCCAGGTCCTTCCCCGGCCAAGGGGAATATTCACTGAAACGCTCCATCCCCCCATTGTCGATCCCGACCACGATCATACCTTCGAACCCTTGTCTCATCAGAGCCTCCAGTTCAAGATGGACGTTCCAGGGGTTTCCTCCCAAACCGTTCTTCCCGCCGTAGATGTTCTGCGCATCGTGCATATAGAGGACGGGGTAAGGTTTCCCGCTTGTTTCGTATCCGGGCGGAAGATAGATTCGTAGCGTCCGTTTACGATCCAATTGGGGAATTGTGAAATCATCGATGACGAGAATCGTTCCTATCATAATTTTCTCCTTGTTTTCTCCCTTTATTATAACGTTTTCCAGGAACCTTTCGTATCCAAGTCCGATAGTTTTCTTCTTCCTTTTCATTCAGGGGGGATTTTGGTAAAATGAACAAGAGGTGATGTCATGAAGCGCGTCATATGTGTCGTCGAAGATGAGAAAGACTTAAACGAACTCGTGAAACGATATCTTGAAAAAGAAGGGTATGAAGTCCGATCCTATTTGACCTATGAACAGGCGGCGATGCATTGCAGCGACGACGATGTCCATCTTTGGGTCCTCGACATCATGCTTGACGATAAGAGCGGATTCGATCTGATCGAAGAAATCCGTCATCAGACCCGGGATGTGCCCGTGGTTTTCATGTCGGCACGCGATAAGGAATTCGATCGGATCATCGGGCTGGAAAAGGGAAGCGACGACTACATCACCAAACCTTTCTCACCGAAAGAACTGGTACTGCGCATCAACAACATCATGCGGCGGACCTACAAGGACACGGTCGAGAAAATCAAGGTCGACGGATATGAGATCGACGAGGAACAACGCAAAGTGTTCAAGGCGACGGAAGAATTGGAACTCACGACCAAGGAATTCGATTTATTGATGTTGTTCGTGCGTAACAGGGCGACCGCGTTCAGCCGCGAACAGATATTGAAACGCGTCTGGGAAGTCAACTATTACGGCAGCGACCGCGTGGTCGACGATACCTTGCGTAGATTGCGCCGCAAGATGCCGGATTTGAACATCCATACGATCTATGGATTCGGGTATCGCCTCGGATGATGACGAATCTTCGCAATTTCGTACGTGACCTTTCGCTCACCCAACAGTTGATGAGCGTGGTTTTGTCGTTCATCTTCCTCTTCAGTCTGTTCGTCATGTTGTTTCTGTCGGGGAACATCACCGAATTCGTAAAACAACAGATGTTTGGCATATTGCACCAAACCCAAGCCAACGTCATCTATAACTATCGCATGAACCTGCAAGGGAACGCGCTCTACGGCGCCAACGACCCCAACATCGTGCATGTCATCTTCTTCACCGACGATACGCGCGCGCCACTTACCAATTCGACGACCACCTTGGCGAGCGAACTGATGGTGGAACTGGAAGCCGCATCGAAACTATCCACATCCATCCCCCAGGATTATGTCGCCCAATCTTCCCCTGAAAACATGTACTATTCCTCCACGCGCATCAATTCGGATGCGGTCGTGGTCAGCATCATCGGGAATTCCTATACCAACCAATTCAAAGCCGCTCTCTTCAATTCCGTCATCAACATCATGTTGATCGTCGTGAGCGTCATCTTCATCCTGCTGTTGACCTGGGTCGGGTATCTGATCCATCCGTTGAATCAGATCCGAGTCTACATCGAAAAAGTCCGACGGGGCGAAAACCCTGAACTGAAAGTGGACCGTCATGATGAAATCGGGGCGCTGGCGACCGCGCTTGTACGAATGAATGAAGAAATCAAACGTCAGGAACAACTTAAGGAAGAAATGGTCCAAAACATCTCGCATGACTTGAAGACGCCGATCGCGACCATCAAGTCCTACGGCGAGAGCATCAAGGACGGTGTCTATCCCTATGAAACCTTGGAAAAAAGCGTCGATGTCATCATCGAACACGCCAATCGGTTGGAGAAGAAAGTCCATAGCCTTCTGTTGCTGAACCGTATGGGGTATCTGGCGTCCGAAGACAAACTCGAAGGCAAAGTCGATATGCGCGAAATCGTGGAGAAGGCGATCCAGTCGTTGAAAGTCGTTCGGCCTGAAATCAAACTTCATACCGACCTTTCCTATTGTTTCTATCCGGGAAGCGAAGAACCGTGGCGCGTGGTCATCGAGAATCTGCTTGAAAACGCATTGCGCTATGCGCGAAGCGAAGTCCTGCTTCAACTCTCACCGAGCGAATGTTCGGTGTATAACGACGGTCCCCGGATTACGGACGATCGCTTGGAAAGCATCTTCAAACCGTATGAAAAAGGGACCGACGGTCAGTTCGGACTCGGGTTGACCATCGTCCACCGTGTCGTCAGCGCCTATGGGTTTACGATCCATGCGCAAAACATGGATGACGGCGTCCGCTTCGTCATCCGCCCCAAACCTGAAACCAAGAAAAAGAAAGCCGACGAGAAGTCCGACGTCGGGAATCCGTGAAACCATGACAACGTTTAACTACGCAACGATGAACATTTCGTATCGACAAGAAGGCCAAGGCAGGGATATCCTTTTCCTGCATGGTTGGGGTCAGAATCAGGAGATGATGGATCCTCTCTTCGACCATATGAAAACACGATTCAGAGTCACGAACCTTGATTTTCCAGGATTCGGGAAGAGTTCTCTACCGTCCGAGCCTTGGGGAGTCGACGAGTACACCCGCTTTCTTGAAGATTTCATCCGGGAGTTAGGAATCGTCGAACCGATCCTCATCGCCCATTCTTTCGGGGCGCGGGTCGCGATCCGCTATGCGGCACGTAATGATACCCGAAAAATGATCCTTACCGGGGCGGCCGGACTAAAACCAAAGAGAAAACTGGATTATCATCTCAAAGTCTCCACCTACAAACTCGCGAAACAATTATTCAGATTGCCTTTCCTGAAACCCTATCAAGAAAAAATGCAGAAACGCTTCGGAAGTAGCGACTATCGTAGTGCCGAAGGTGTGATGCGTGCGAGTTTCGTCAAGATCGTCAACGAAGACCTGGCTCCCTATCTGAAATCCATCCGTTGCCCCGTGCTCTTGATCTGGGGAGAGAAAGATGATGCCACACCGTTATGGATGGCGAAATTCATGGAGAAGGAAATCAATGACGCGGGTCTGGTCGTTTTTGAGAATGACGGGCATTTCGCCTACTGGAATCAAACCGATCGCTTCTTACGGATCGCGGATACGTTTCTAAAAGAAGATGAGGGAAAACTATGATCGAAGGATTGAAAATCGTCTTGTTTATCGCATGGGTCGCGTTGGTCGCGGTTCCCGGAAAACAAGCCTTGCATATGTTTCAGCAAAACCGTTACGAAATCCGCCGTTATCTCCCGTGGTTGAAGGGAAGGGCGGACCATATGGCCAAGAATGCCTTTTTGGTTGTCCTTTTCTATCTTCCCTGGATCTTGCTTGCTTATCTCAAAGAAAACCTGATGACCCAAGTGTTGACGGTCCTCTTGATTTCCGGTGTCGCCGCGTTTATGACCCGTCGCGAACTGAAGATGAAGTACATCAAGGAACTCAACGTCACGGCACGCGTCAAACGCCAGATCATGGTGCTCGCGGTCCTCGACCTGATCCTTCTTTATTTATTGACTTTGGTCGCATCCTGGCAAGCGGCTGCGATCCTATCACCGGTCGTCTTGATGATGAACTGGCTGGTCGTGGTCGTGATGGCCGCATTGACCTCTCCGATCGAGGACATGGTCAAGAGCCACTACATTTCCCTTGCCCGAAACATCCTGAAGAGGCATCCCAAACTCATAAAAATCGGAATCACCGGAAGCTATGGGAAAACATCGACCAAGAACATCCTCGACGAAGTCTTGGGCGAAGCGTATTATGTCCTGGCTTCGCCGGCGTCGTTCAACACGCCGATGGGCTTGACCATCACGATCCGCGAACAACTAAAATCCATCCACGATGTCTTCATCGCGGAAATGGGGGCGGACAAAGTCGGCGAGATCGATTTCCTGACCAAGTTCGTCCAACCGCAATACGGGATCGTGACCTCCATCGGCCCCCAACACCTCAACACCTTCAAAACCCTTGAAAACATCATCACGGAAAAGATGCGGATGATCGAGAACCTGCCCGTTTCCGGTGTCGGGATCCTCAATAAAGACAACGAATACATCCGCAACTATCCCATACGCAACACATGCCGGGTCCTATGGTACGGCATCGAACAGGAAGACGTGGATTATCGCGCGATCGACCTGCGCTATTCCCCCGAAGGGTCGAAATTCACCGTCCGCTGCGCGGAAGGGGAGTACCCCTTCGAAACGATTTTGTTGGGTCGACATAACATCGCCAACATCCTGGTTTCCGTCGCCTTGGGGAGAACCCTGGGCATTTCCTGGGAAAAGCTTCAGAAAGCCGTTCGACAGGTCAACTATGTCGAGCATCGCCTGCAACTGAAGAAGATCAACGGTTACACCTTCATCGACAACGCCTTCAATTCCAATCCGGAAGGGTCGAAAATGTCGCTTGAAGTATTGAAAGGCATGCCGGGCAAACGCGTCGTCGTCACGCCGGGGATGATCGAACTTGGGGACCAGGAAGACGAACTCAACCGTAAATTCGGTTCCTACATGATCGGATGTGCCGACGAAGTGATCTTGGTCGGGAAGAATCAGACCAAGGCGATCCGCGAAGGGCTCAAAGACGTCGGGTTCCCCGAGACGAGCATCCACGTGGTCGATACGGTCAAAGAAGCGTTCACGACGGTCTATGCGATCGCAAGCAAAGAGGATACGATCTTACTGGAAAACGATTTACCGGATGCATTCAACCGCTGAGTACTCGGCGGTTTTTTATAGTCCAAACGACGCTTATGGGGTATAATGGAACGGAAGAGAGGCGATGTCATGAACTGGGAACAATTTACAAGCAAAGTCCTGAGCGTGGCGCGCATCGGGCTGAAATTCAGCACCGACCCCTTCGCCCTGGAGAACTACGAAGAGTTGGAGAAACTGGCGATCGAGACCTTGAAGACCAACGTCGATCCAACCATCCAAACCAACATCTACGAGCGCGATATCTATCCCACCCCCAATGTTTCCGTCCGTGTGATCGTGTTCAACGATGCCGGCGAGTTATTGATGGTGAAGGAAAAAGACTTCCTGACCTGGTCCGTACCGGGAGGATGGTGCGACGTCTTCGAATCTTCCAGCGAAAGCGGAAGGAAGGAAGTCTTGCAGGAAACCGGCTATGAAGTGAAAATCGACCGCTTATTGGCCGTTCTACAGCGGGAGAAATACAAAGAATACAGGACGCTCATCAGCGAGTATGTCCATTATTATAGTGCGACGATCGTCGGCGGGGAAGCCAAACCCAACCACGAAACCGTCGAGGTGAAGTTTTTCCCGATGGATCAACTACCGGAAGTCTCGCGGAAATCAAGTATGACCGAGATCCATAAAGCGTTGGCGGTTTTCCGCAAGGAACGCGATGTCGATTTCGATTAGGAGGGTAAACCATGAAATTAAAAGTCGGAGTATTGTTCGGAGGGGCTTCCGTCGAACATGAAGTAAGCATCATTTCCGCAAGCCAGGCGATGGCTGCGCTCGATCGGGAGAAATACGATGTCGTCCCGGTCTATCTCAGTAAGCACCATCAGCTTTTTTCATCCGAGAAATTCACGGAAGTCGAAATATTCCGTGATCTGGATAAAATCGAGAAGAGTTTCCCCCAAGTATCGTTGGTCCGTGAAAAGTCCAAATATTTCCTTGTGCCTGTCAAACCTTCGCTCTTTTCAAAGCCGATCGAGATCGACGTGATGATCCCGGTCGTCCATGGGACGCATTGCGAAGACGGGACCGTCCAAGGCTTGTTTGAAAGCGTCGGGATCCCGTATGCCGGTTGCGATGTCATCGCGGCAGCCGTAGGTCAAGACAAAGTGGTCATGAAACATATCCTGCAAAACTCGGGCATCCCGATCGTCGATTGGTTCTGGTTCTATCGTTACGAGTTCGAGCGATCGTCCAGCGAGTTCTTAATACGCGCTAACGCGCTGGGTTTTCCCGTCGTCGTCAAACCGGCCAATCTCGGTTCTTCGGTGGGCATCACCGTGGCCAAGACCGAAGAAGAGTTCATCGTCGCCGTTCGTGAAGCCTCCCGCTACGATGTGAAGATCGTCGTGGAGAAGGCGATCACCGCGCTTCGCGAAGTGAATTGTTCGGTATTGGGCTTCGACAGCGAGATGAAAGCCAGCGTGTTGGAAGAGGTCCGCAAAAGCGATGAAATCCTCTCCTATGAAAACAAATATACTTCGGGATCCAAAGGATCCAGTAAGGGGATGGCTTCCGCATCCCGCATCGTCCCTGCGCCTTTGAGTGAATATCAGACGCAGGAAATCCAAAAGTATGCCATTGAAACCTTCAAAGCTCTCGGCAGCAGCGGCGTCGCCCGCATCGACTTCCTCCTGGATGAATCCACCCATCGTGTCTATGTCAATGAAATCAACACGATACCGGGTTCTTTGGCATTCTATCTGTGGGATGCCAGCGGGATGGATTTCACGGCCTTGATGGACCGGTTGGTCAAGCAAGCCGTCGATCGACAACGCATGCGCGAGAAGATGATCTTCTCGTATGACACCAATCTCCTTGCCTCCTATAAAAAAGGGGTTAAAGGAGCCAAAGGTCGCTAAACGAGGGGAACCTCGTTTTATTTGGCAGGAAAGGAGAGTACTCATGGAACCGATGAAAGACTATACCCCCCAAGAACTATCTCAACTGCTGCAAACCAGACAATTCAGAACCCTCAGGGAAATCTTCGAAGAATACAACATCGTCGACCTGGCCGCATTGGTCGACCGCATGCCGGTGGATGAAATCACGGCGCTGTTTAAAATCCTCCCCAAAGACAAAGGGGCGGAACTTTTGTCTTACCTCGACCCCGACATCCTGGAAGATTTGACGAACAATTTCACGGTCGCCCAGATCGGCGGCCTGCTTGAACATCTCTTCATCGACGACTTGAGCGATATTTTGAGCGAACTTCCCGACGAACTGGTCAAGAAGGTCCTTTCCTCCGCCACCCCCGAACAACGCTCCGACATCAACGCCTTATTAAGCTATAAGGAGAATTCCTGCGGGTCCATCATGTCGATCGACGTCGTTACGCTGAATGTCGGCGATAGCGTCAAAGAGGCGATGGCCGCCATCAAGAAGCAAGGGAAGATGGCGGAAACCATCAACTGGTGCTATATCGTCGAACCGAAAGGGAAGTTGATCGGCTATGTTTCCTTGAAAGACATCCTCTTTGCGAAAGACGACGCGATGATCGAAGAATTGATCGATTATGACGTACCTCATGTCAAGACGGAGGACGATCAGGAAAAAGCCGCCAAACTGATTTCGAAATACGACATCACGGCCATCCCCGTCACCGACTTGGAAGGCATCTTGCTTGGCATCATCACGGTCGACGACGTCTTGGACGTCGTGACGGAAGAAGCCACCGAAGACATTCAGAAAATGGCCGCCATCATCCCGTTGGAAGACTCCTACGTCGAAACGGGCATTTTCCCGATGTTTAAATCCCGGATCACCTGGCTGCTTGTCCTGATGATCTCGGCGACCTTCACCGGTTCCATCATCAACGCAAACAACCACCTTTTAGTTCATATCACCTCGTTGGCTATATTTATACCGATGCTGATGGATACGGCGGGGAACGCCGGTTCGCAATCCAGCACCATGGTCATCCGCGGCATCGTCGTCGACGACATGGGCGTCAAGGATTTCGTCAAGATCCTATGGAAAGAACTTCGCGTCTCTTTCTTGGCAGGCAGCGTCTTATTCATCGTCAACACCTTAAGAATCGGTTTGTTCATGCCGGAAGTCGGCTGGACCCTCGCTTTGGTCGTTTCGGCCACCGTCTTCATCATCATCACCCTGGCCAACCTGGTCGGCGGTTTATTGCCGCTCTTGGCCCTTGCGATGAAACAAGACCCGGCCGCGATGGCCTCGCCGTTGATTACGACCGTCATCGACGCGGTTTCGCTGACCGTCTATTTCATGATCGCCGCGGCGGTCCTGTAGAACAGGGGGTGTACCATGGAAAACAAACTGACATTCCTCGAACTCGAACAATTGGTGAAGGATCGCCGCTATCAAGCCATACGCGACGCCTTCGACTACTATAACCTCGTCGACTTGACCAACCATGTGGAGAACCTCGATCTCAACGAAATCCTTCTTCTCTTCAAAATCCTCCGCAAGGACATCACCGCGGAGATTTTCACCTACCTCTCCAGCGAGAAGCAAGAAGACATCATCACGTCCTTCACCGGCCCGCAGATCGCCGGCATGCTTGAAAACCTCTATACCGACGACATCGTCGATTTCCTGGAAGAAATGCCGGCCAACGTGGTCAAACATATCCTCACCAACGCGACCGCCGAACAGCGGGCTGAAATCAACCTTCTGCTGAGTTATCCCGAAGATTCCGCCGGATCGATCATGACGACCGATTTCGTCGAACTCAAAGCCAGCGATACCGTCAAAAAGAGTATACAGAAGATCAAGCAGCAGGGTAAAGTCGCCGAAACCATCAGTTACTGTTACGTGGTCGACATCAACCGCGTCCTGGTCGGTTCCATCAAACTGCGCGACATCTTGTTCGCGGACGAAGACGAACTCATTTCCGACCTGATGGACACCGACATCGTTTGCGTCGCCACCACCGACGACCAGGAACATACGGCCGCTCTCATCCGAAAATACGACGTTTCCGTCCTTCCCGTCGTCAACAACGAATCCCGTCTGATCGGGGTCATCACCGCCGACGACATCATCGACGTCATCACCGAAGAAACCACGGAAGACATCCAGAAGATGGCCGCCGTCATCCCGACCTCCGATTCGTATCTTCGTACCGGGGTCTTGGAAATGACGAAAAGCCGGATCGCCTGGTTGTTGGTTTTAATGGTTTCAGCGACCTTCACCGGACTCATCATCCAAGGCTACGAAGTCCAACTCGCCTCCATCCCCGCACTGGCCGCCGCCATCCCCATGATCATGAGCACCGGCGGTAACGCAGGGTGTCAATCCAGCACCATGGTCATCCGCGGCATCGCGATCGACCATATGCGCATCAAGGACTTCGGTCTTGTCCTTTGGAAAGAACTCCGTGTCTCTCTCGGGATCGGTCTTGTCCTTTTCGTGGTCAATTTCTTCCGCCTCTGGATTTTCATGCCCAGCGATACGCTGATGACGGATCTGGTCATCTCATTGACCCTGTTCCTCACCGTCATCCTGGCGAACCTCACCGGCGGGATCCTGCCTCTAGTCGCCCTGGTCTTCAAGCAAGACCCGGCCGCGATGGCGTCCCCTTTGATCACCACGATCGTCGATGCCCTGGCCCTGATCATCTATTTCAACCTGGCGATGGCATTCTTGGGGAATTTGATGTGAGTATGCTATAATATTCGTGGAAATAGGAGAAAAAACATGCCAACACCTCACAACTCGGCCGTGTCCGGCCAGATCGCGAAAACCGTCCTCATGCCGGGAGACCCCCTTCGTGCGAAGATGATCGCGGAAACCTTCCTTGAAAACGTCGTCCAATTCAACGATGTTCGCAATATGTTCGGGTATACCGGAACCTATAAAGGCCATCCGATCTCGGTCATGGGATCGGGCATGGGAATGCCCAGCATCGGGATCTATTCCTTTGAACTCTATACCCAATACGGCGTCGAGAGCATCATCCGGATCGGCTCGGCCGGCGCGTATACCGACCAAGTCAAACTCTATGACGTCGTCCTCGCGGACAGCGCCTACAGCGAATCGAGTTTCGCATCCACCGCCTTCGGATATCCGGAAGATGTCCAATATCCCGACCCGGAATTGACACATCGTTTGGAAGAAGCGGCGTTCAAGCTGAACATCCCGATCACGAAGGGAAGGATCCATTCCAGCGATGTCTTCTATCGCGGTACAGGGTCGACGACATTCCAGGAAATCTATCGCGACCATGCTTGCGTCGCCGTCGAAATGGAATCCTTCGCACTCTTTGCGAACGCACGCTATCTCAACAAGAAAGCCGCCTGCCTGGTTACGATCTCCGATTCCTTGGTGACCCACGAAGCGACCAGCGCCGAAGAACGTCAACTGTCCTTCACCAAGATGATGGAAATCGCCTTGGAAATGGCGCTCTAGGCGGTAAATCCCATGAAAGTGATCTTGATCGTCCGTGACTTGAACACGGAAGAAGATAAAGCGAAGATCGAAGAAGCGATGAATCAAACAAGGATCGATTTCACGATCAGCCTGAGCAATCATTGCGTTTCGATCGAAGGCGGAAACGACTTGGTCTACACCGCGAAGACGGCGATCCGGGAAGCCGGATACACCGTCGAATAGACTTACGAAGATACGATTCAGCGGTCCTGACCGCTGAATTTTTAACTAAAGTACTTGCGTTCAAATACGTTTCATGGTAACATAAAAAAGCGCTGAAAATGCCTTTGGGGAAGTACTCAAGAGGCCGAAGAGGTGCCCCTGCTAAGGGCATAGGTCGGGTTAAACTGGCGCGAGGGTTCAAATCCCTCCTTCCCCGCCATTTTCAAAAACATGGTCCAGTGGTGTAGTGGTTAACATGCCTCCCTGTCACGGAGGAGATCGCGGGTTCGATCCCCGTCTGGACCGCCATTTTCGCAGGTGTAGTTCAATGGTAGAACGCGACCTTGCCAAGGTCGACACGGGGGTTCGATTCCCCTCACCTGCTCCAATGTCATTCAGGCCCTTATGATGGGGCTTTTTTTGTGTTCTGATTAAACAAGAAATTCAAATATGGGAACCAATGCTTTTGATGATTCCGTATTCATGTTTGTGATCGAAGGCACAAGAGAAACGGTTCTAGCTGACAAAGAAAATTTAGAGATGCGTGATTTTATGATCGAAATCACGGGTTGGATAAGCCGGATCGACTTACCGATTCCGCTTTTTCATTTTAGAAAACCGATACAAATTCAAGTCGAAGATGAAAAATCATCTCCATTTTTCTCTCAAAGATAACACACAATAACCACGATTTTCTCAAAATCATGAGTTAACGAAAGCGTTTTCACAAAACTCTCATTTAACTCACATACTAATGCCGTAAACCCATTGCTTCTTTAAAAACGACACTATATAATCGGTTATAGTAGGGATACAAGATCCATGAGAGAGGATAACCATCATGAAACCAACTCGTTTATTCTTTGGAAGTGCTACGCTGAGCGATGAGTGCAAAACGGTCTCGCTTGATACAGTGACGATTAACAAAGAACCCTTCTTTAAGATCGAAAACTTCGATCACATGAATCCGTTTTTCATGACGGTCGTAAGCGATGTGGATCACTGGATGTTCATATCGAGCACGGGTGGACTGACTTGTGGCCGTAAGAACGCAGAATCCGCCCTATTTCCGTATGATACGGATGACAAAATCCATGACAGCTGTGAAACGACCGGTTCCAATACCAATATCATCGTTTCCAAAGACGACAAAGATTTCTTATGGAAACCCTTCTCGAGGCATAATGGCAATGTCTATACGATCACCCGGAATCTGTATAAAAATACGATCGGCAACAAGGTCATGTTCGAAGAAATCAACCATGATCTGGAAGTCTCTTTTACCTATACTTGGAAAAACAGTAATGTGTATGGCTTCATCAAAGAATCAAGCATCGTCAACCTGGGCGAGAAAACCGTCACGGTCAACGTCTTGGACGGGATCCGCAACATTCTGCCTTACGGGGTCAACACATCGTTACAAACTTCGTTGAGTACGCTGCTTGACGGATATAAACGGTGCGAGTTGGTTGAAAGCGTAGGCTTGGGGATCTTCAATCTGAGTTCCATCTTGACCGACAGAGCTGAACCGAGTGAATCGTTGAAAGCCACGACGGTGTGGTCCAAAGGACTGGATCATCCGCAGTATCTTTTATCGGAACAGCAAGTCGAAGCGTTCTCCATGAATCACGACATCGAAACGGAAGTCGATGTGAAGGGCAGACGAGGATCTTATTATGTCGCGGATTCGATTCAATTGAAGGGGCATGAGTCTAAAACGTGGATCATTGTTGCCGAACTGAATCAAAGCGCGGTGGATGTCGCCAGACTCATCAAAGATCTGAGCGAGAATCAATCCTTGGTGGATGACGTCAACACGGATGTTTCCAAGGGCGATTTGAACCTCAAGAAACTGGTCTTCAGCGCCGACGGTTTTCAATTCACGGCCAACAAGAAAGCCAGTTACCGACATTTCTCAAATACGCTTTTCAACATCATGCGCGGCGGTGTCTATGCGGATGGTTATAACATCAAACGAGAGGATTTTAAATCCTTCGTCCATGTCTGGAACAAAGAGGTATTTGCTCAACAATCCGCTTTCATCGATGAATTACCGGCTACGATCGACTATAACGAATTGTTGAAACGCATCGAGACGCAAAAGGACAAAGATTTTGAGCGGTTATTGCTTGAATACTTACCGCTAACCTACAGTCGTCGACACGGGGATCCGAGCCGTCCATGGAACCGCTTCAGCATCGAGGTCACGAAAGAAGACGGTAGCAGGAATCTGAACTTTGAAGGGAATTGGCGCGATATTTTCCAAAACTGGGAAGCTTTGTCGTTGTCCTATCCGGAATATACCGAGAGCATCATCGCCAAATTCGTCAATGCCTCTACGGCCGACGGATATAACCCGTATCGGATTACGAAAAACGGGTTGGACTGGGAAGTCCTGAACCCGCATGAACCCTGGTCGAACATCGGATACTGGGGAGATCATCAAATCATTTATCTGCTTAAATTGATGGAGTTATCCAAAGCCTACAATCCTCAGAAACTCAAAGATTATCTGCACAAAGACATCTTTGTGTATGCCGATGTGCCCTATCGGATCAAAGGTTTTGATGCCTTGGTTGACGATCCGAGGAACAGCATCGATTATGATTTCGATTTGGAAAAAGCCATTCATCAGAAAGCGGCGGTTCTTGGTTCAGACGGGAAGCTGATCGCCATAAACGATCAGATCTATAAAGTCAACCTGACTGAGAAATTGCTGGTCACCCTGTTGGCCAAACTCTCCAACTATGTCCCCGAAGGCGGCATCTGGATGAACACGCAGCGTCCGGAATGGAATGATGCGAACAATGCCCTGGTCGGTAACGGGTTGTCGATGGTTACCTTGTACTATATTCACCGTTTCCAAGCCTTTTTGGATCAATTGATCGACGATGTATCATGGGATTCGGTCGAGATCTCCGTGGAAGTGCTTCGCATGTTACAAGATACTGCCAAAGTCTTCCAAGACAATCAACATCATCTTGGCAAAAAGATCTCGGATGAAGTCCGCTTCGATATCGTAAAAGCCTTAGGCAAAATCGGCGAAACCTATCGGCATACCCTTTATACACAGGGTTTCAGTTCAAAGAAAGCCGCACTTTCCATCGCTGACTTGAAAGCTTTCATCGAACTGACCATGAAGCACTTGAAGGATTCGATCAAAAAGAACAGACGTGAAGATGGGCTCTATCACTCCTATAACCTGATTCGGTTTGATAAAGGGCGTAGCAGTGTTTCCCATCTCTACGAGATGTTGGAAGGTCAGGTGTCCGTGCTAAGTTCAAAGGCGCTGGATGCCCAAGAAAGCCTGGCGGTCCTCAATGCGCTCAGAAACAGTTCAGTCTACCGAAAAGATCAGGATAGCTACATGCTGTATCCCAATCGCACACTCCCGCGCTTCCTTGAGAAGAACATCATCCCGGAAGATCAAGTGATGTCTTCGTTTGTGTTGAGAGAAGAATTGAAGCACAACCGCACCCGCTTCATCGAGAAAGATGTTTACGGGAAATATCATTTCAATGGCCGATTCAGAAACGGATACGACATTGAAAGAGCACTCAGGGAAACAAAAGAATACAAAGAGGAAGACATCAATCAAGTCAAAGAAATGTTCGCGGAACTGTTCAATCACCATGCGTTTACAGGCCGTTCAGGGACTTTCTATAAGTATGAAGGGCTAGGGTCGATCTACTGGCACATGGTGTCGAAGCTGGTTTTGGCCACTCAGGAAACCTTTGAGGATGTCTATTCCGAAAAAGGCTTGAATGAAGAAGCGATCGCCCTCATGAACGGGTACAGAGCGTCCAAAAAAGGTCTTGGGATTGAAAAAACACCGGATCTGTACGGAGCTTTCCCGACCGATGCGTATTCCCATACACCGTTGTTTTCAGGAGTCCAGCAACCGGGCTTGACAGGCCAGGTCAAAGAAGACTTCATCTCCCGTTTTGGTGAACTTGGGGTGTTCGTTAAGAAGGGTATCGTTCATTTTGATCCGGTACTGTTGGAAAAATCGGAATTCTTAACCGAGAAACAGGCTTGGGATTTACCGAGAAACCATCAAGAGTCGGAAACAATCTGGTTGAATCCGCGTCAATTGGGATTTACCTTCTGTACCGTCCCGGTCATCTATACCTTATCAGACCAGAAGAAAATCGTTGTGACCGCCAAAGACGGGACCGTTAGTGAATTCAAAGGTTCGCTGGATCTTGAAACCAGTCACAGTCTGTTTATCCGTAATGGCAAGATCGACAGAATCGAAGTGTTCTTAGAAGCATAGATCTAGTCAGAGGATCACACGATCGTAAACCATACACATCTTTCTTCAGTTTCTAAAAATCAAGGGCAGGGCAACTCAGGTTGTCCTGCTTTTTTGTAGACCATAGGCATTCGTTTTAAGTTTTTGTTTTTAAGGATTTCGAAAGAAGCAAGAATCAACAATTATCGAGACGAAAATCGACAGCGATCCATTCATATTAAGAAAATATCCAACAGTAAAAACGTGCATCAGGGAAGTGTGTCTCATAGAACAATGATGTTGGGTGACTGATAAAAATGTTTCACCGCGCAAGATCCCTTTGACGATGCAATGATCGATACAAGTTCCTTCTTTTATATCAGATCGCAGTAAATGGAAAAATCTCTGGAATTTCGAAGGGGGAAGCGGGATTTTCAGTTTTTTATCCCATCCATTGTTTCACTACATCAAATTCCTCAAGTACTTCCTTACTCCTATAGGCAAATGAACAAGACTTTTTCACGCTCAGCCATGTCCGAAATCGGATTGAATCGATCTTGTAGGACGATACTGTCGCCCTCCATGGTCATTCAATTAATAAGACCAAAAGCAAAAGATTAACTTCGAATTAGCGACTATTCTTCCGATAGTGAAGGAATGAAAAACTTAGTGTGCATGCCTTGAAAAAGAGAGATAAAGTTTCATTAATCGTACACAAAAATTGACATTTGACTCCTAAATAATGCGTAAAAGGGTTGTAATTTCACTGATGTCGGAACTATAATGTGATTGTAAATAACGAATGGAAGCGATCAACACGAGAGCGTACGTGGACGCTTGTTCTCGTAGTTAGCCAATAGCGTAACCGGCCAAGTAGCCGGTTTTTATATTTTTTTATCCGTGTTGAGTTTCAATAGTCACTCAACGTCAAGCTTTTACCATCATGGATGTATTCCCATAGACTAAGGCAATAAAAGCCAGAGTTGATTTTATTGCCTCTTCATAGTCTTAAGCATGGTCTACCGTCAACCATACGTACGAAAGGGGGTAGCAAGATTTAGGAAAGTGATAATCAACAAAGTCCAGAAGTGGCTCGTACTCGTCTAGTTGATCTTTACATGTAAATATTAACCTAGACTTGATTTTTGCTTGTTTAGAATGTTGGAAGTAAATCGAGAGATTGCATATTGGGGTATGGTCCCGAATTAATTAGAGAAATATTATCCTCTCATACGTAGAGTCTCAATTTCCTTTGCTAGATACTAATAAAATACAACAGAAAGAAAGGGATGAAATTTGACTCGAACGCGAAGCTCCAGATTATTCATCGGAATTTTCCTAATCCTTTCGATGATGTTTGCGTTTGTTTTCTCATCGATTAAGGCAAACGCCTCTACCGAAATTGACCTGATGTTAAATGGTTCAGAAGCAACGGTTAACGGTGCTGTGTGGGAGAATCTTGTTCCACACACCACAGCTACTGGAACCGGAACCTTCCACTCTTTCCTTAGGGTGCAAAATAATGAAACCGAGAGAGGCTACAATCACGGTCTAAGCGTTGCACAATTTGACGAGAAAACCAGCTTCACCGATCCAATGCTACTTAGTAATGTTCCCACAGTCGAATATGAAGGAGCGATGTATCGTGAATTCCAACTCGACATTAATGAAAATGATGACAACATTAGTATGGATCGATTCCAGATTTGGCTAACGAATACTGAAAGTTTATTGAATTACAATATAGCAACCTATAGTTTTGGTGCGGATGCCCGAAAAGTATATGATACGGAAGGATTCGTACTGAAACTAGCAGCGACCGGTGGTAGCGGGAAGCGGGAATATCGAGTTCTAGTTCCTGCATCACTATTCGCGAACGCGACAGAAATGTACGTGGTATTGTTTACTGAACATGGATTAACCTATTCTACTTCGGATGGATTTGAAGAATGGGGAGTCGAGAAACAGACCGAAGCATTACCCACAATCGATGTTATCAAGACGGCGCTTACTACAAGTATTGGTGAACCCGGTGGTTGGGTAACTTACAAGGTCGATATCCTAAATACAAGCGATTCTACCGACCCCATAACAATCAATAGTTTAATGGATGTTGTTGAAGGTGGAACACCTTTCAGCATTTCCGGTATTATTTTTAACGATCAGGAATTAAGTCTACCTACAGCATTCCCGTTCACGATTCTTTCTGGTGCCACCAAGACGGTTTACTTCCGTCAAATGGTAACCGGTGAGCCCAGGACGGTACTTGATGTTGTAACCGCATCTGGAGTTGACGATGAAAATCTACCTGTAAGCGATTTTGATGATGCATCCGTTGTTATCACAAATGTTTTACCCATTATCCAAGTGACAAAAACAGCATCACCAACAACTGTAATCGAAACAGGTCAAGATGTATTGTTTACTTTCACCGTTTCTAACTTAAGTATTGAAGCAGTCACCATCACGAGTTTGACTGACTCGGTTTACGGCACCCTGGCGGGCGATGCGGACTGCGAAGTCGGCACCGTGTTGGCAGCGGGAGCCAGCTGTGAATTCTCGATTACGAAGTGGGTCGAAGGGGATTACTCCGGACCGGATCACGTCGACGTCTTCACCGCACACGCGGTCGACAACGACGGATCGGACGCCCACGACGACGACGATGCGACGGTCGACTTCAGTAATGTCCTCCCGACGATCGAAGTCACCAAGACAGCCAACCCGACGATCGTGCCGGAAACCGGCGGAAACGTCCTCTTCACGTTCACCGTAAAGAACACGTCCACCGAAGAAGCGGTCACCATCACCAGTTTGACTGACTCGGTTTACGGCACCCTGGCGGGCGATGCGGACTGCGAAGTCGGCACCGTATTGGCAGCGGGAGCCAGTTGTGAATTCTCGATTACGAAGTGGGTCGAAGGGGATTACTCCGGACCGGATCACGTCGACGTCTTCACCGCACACGCGGTCGACAACGACGGATCGGACGCCCACGACGACGACGATGCGATTGTAGACTTTACAGATGTACCTCCGACCATCATGGTTACCAAGACCGCGAATGCAACCAGCATACCTTTCTCGGGTGCAAACGTAACGTTCAAATTCGTTGTGATGAATACTTCCTCTGAGGAGGCTGTCACAATTCTAAGTTTGAATGACAGTGTCTTTGGAGTCCTGGCAGGCGATGCGGACTGCATGGTTGGAACGATTCTCGCCGCAGGAGCAAGTTGTGAGTTTGAAGTGACTGTTTGGGTCGAAGGCGATGCTGGTAGTACACATACCAATACCTTTACCGCAGTCGCCGAAGACAATGATGGTACAGATGCTAGAGATGATGATGACGAAACGATTAAACTCTTCTGGTATGGTTTCACTCCGGGTTACTGGAAGACTCATACGGAAGAATGGGGTAGAACCGACTATCTCCCGAATCAGACCGTAATAAGTGTCTTCACCATCCCTACATCGTATCTAAATAATCAAGGAGAACTTGACTTGAATAAAGATGGCGTTGAAGACACATTGATGGATGCCCTCAACTACAAGGGTGGCAACGATCTGAAGGGAAAACTCCAGATCCTGCTCAGAGCCGCGGTAGCGGGCATACTGAATGAAGCATCTCTAGATGATTATTATCCTCCGTATGATTCGACGACGGAACTCATCGATGTCGTGAATGCGGCGATCGCTTCGACCAATAAAGGAACGATTACTTCCTTGGCCATGGCGATCGACTACTGGAACAACGGCATCCACATGTTTCCCGAACCTTGATTTGCATTCACCTTGACTGAGAATGTCAAGGTCGAAGAGGGAATCCATAGAAATATGGATTCCTTTTTGATTTGTCCTTGGGATTTTCACTACTTTCTTCATTCGCATGGTAAAATGGTGTCGGTCGATTACCAAGGAGAACATGATGAGTAAAATCAAACTACATATCTTGCCGGATGAAGACGATTTTGAAAGTGCCGAGGTACATGTGTTCGCAACCGTCGAAGGAGACGAGTTCGAGTTCTTATTGGATACCGGTGCGGGGACCAGCAGTATCCGCAATAGCGAGTTCACGATGCATTACCCTGTCATGTATGTAAAGAAATCCGCCGGCGTTTTCGCACAGCATGAAGACGATTTGATCAAAATCCCGTCCTTTAAGTTAGGACCGATCTTGAAAACAGGAGTCGAATTTTATCGGATCGACGGGGAAGTCGGAATGACGAATCTGATCGGGATGAACATCATGAAAGATTATGCGTTTTACTTCGATTTTAAAAACAACACGATGGAAATCAATCCGGATTCGACACGCTACGCAAAAGACAGCCATGAAATCACGCTGGATGAGAAATATCATCCCTATATACCGGTAAAGTTCGACGATGAGGAAGTGCTGGCGGTATGGGATACCGGTGCGAGCGTCACCGTGGTCGACCATGAATTCATTAAGCAACATTCCGCCCATTTCAAGCTGATCGGTGAATCGACCGGAACGGATTCCACCGGTGAATCGATGCAAACGCCGCTCTATGAAATGAAGGGGATAAGCATCGACGGACATTTGTTTCCTACCCATCATATCGCAGGCGTCGACTTGACGCTGATCAATTCGACGGTCGACACGAAGATGAATCTGATCTTGGGATATAGCACCTTGCGCCATGCGGATTGGTGGTTCAATTTCCCTGGAAAGAAGTGGCGGATTACGAAGTTCAGAGGCTGAAATCCATTATTTCTCATAAGCTCCCGATTTTTCGGGAGCTTTACTATTTACTGTCATTCACACGTAGAGAGTGATAGAATACAAGTAAAGAAGAACAAAATCATACACAATACGCTTGCCACTTCGTATGTACCGCCGCTAATGGGAATCAGAATGAAAACCTGAACCAAGATGGAGGAAACAATGGGAAAATCATCACAAACCAGTCTGACGAGTGAGAAACGGGAGACGCTTTTGTCGTGGATGAAATCGATCGGGGTTGCCGGAGTCAAGGACGTGAAGAAATCGATGCGGATCCTCTTGATCCAGCTCGCGATCTTCGCATCGATCCAGTTGATTTTCTGGTGGAACGTCAGCGCCAACATCATCCCGGCAGCCATTCACGGTCCGATTGTTTTCCTGACTGCGACCTATAACGACGTCATTCCGAAAACCCTGTATTGGGTGATTTTGTTTACCTTCGGTCGTCGTCTCTTCAATAAGATCAAAACGGTCGGGTTCGCCAAAGCGATGGCGCCTGTGCGTAACCTCATCCCCGAATTGAAGTCCGCGTATGCCGGTTTGGGAGCCAAAGCGGTCTCTTTGGCTTGGTTTGGCGTGGGGGTCGGATTGATCATCGCGAATAATTTCGCGTCGTACAGCCGCTTTAGCGGGGCGCGCAATAAGTTCGACAAGTACTTCATCGCCATCCTGATTTCCTTCACCATTTCCTATTTACTTGGGGAAGGAAGGAAACATTGGATCTTCAAGTTCACACGGCTGCTTGTTTCGGATGTGACGCATGCGTTTCATATAAAAAACCATCATACCGACAACCACACTTATGTCGCCTTGTCCGGATTCATCATCGGATTACTTGCGGACGCCCCTTTGATTCTGATGAAGAGCATGTACGGCGGCTATTACTTAGGTTTAGGATGCATCGCACTGGCAGTGATTCTTGTCTTTTCGAAAGTGAATGCGAAGGTCCCGGGATGATCCGACTCTACGATAAGAAATATCGTTATTTTGCATACTTCGATCCTTTGACCGGTCAAGGGGCGAGAAGCAACGCGTATGATGAATATGGAAGGGATACCGGTGAAGACCCTTATCGGGCGAGTTTCCCCGAACTGCTGGATATCGGGATCATGGGTCATTGCGAGCATGGAAAAAGCGGACTCTGCCTTCAATCCGGGGTGGAATGTTACCAAAACGGATTGGGGATCGAAGAACCCAATATGTCGCTTGGGCACTTCAAACGATTGATCGACGAGTGTAAAGGTCGAACCTTCCAAGTCGCATTGGGTGGAAGGGGGGATCCCGACCAACATGAGGATTTCGTCGAAATTCTGAAGTATGCCCGTGCGAACGGCGTCGTGCCCAACTTCACGACTTCCGGCTATGGACTGAAATACGAGATGGTCCCGCACATCAAAGCCTACTGCGGGGCGGTGGCGGTGAGTTGGTATCGAAACGATTATACCCATAAAGCATTGCGCATGTTGATCGACGCGGGGATCAAAACCAACATCCACTTCGTGTTAAGCAAAGCCTCCATCGACGAAGCGATAACGATGATCCAAGAGAATCAGATTCCCAAGTGTGTGAACCGCGTCATCTTTCTTCTCCATAAGCCGGTCGGGCTAGGCTCCTTCACCAATGTCTTGGATGTGAAGGATAATCGTGTAAAACAATTCTTCGGTTTGATCGATCGTCCTGAAGTCGCTAATCGCTTGGGGTTTGACAGTTGTTGCGTCCCGGCGATCTTGAACTTCGCGAAGAACATCCATCCGATGTGCATCGAGGCTTGTGAAGCCGGTCGCTTCTCCGCCTACGTATCCCCTGATTTCAACTTGATCCCCTGTAGTTTCGAAAAGGATCCGAAATATGCCGTATCCTTAAAGAATTCGTCGATCGAAGAAGCCTGGAACAGTAAACCCTTCGAATCTTTCCGTGAACTTCAAGAGGGGAAATGCATCGCCTGTCCTTCCCGGACTTCCTGTTACGCAGGTTGCCCCATCGTTCCTCAAATCACGCTTTGTCCAACCGTAGATCCTCATCACGCAAGGGAGGTCGTACCATGAAAATCAAAGCCGACTATGTCACCAACTCATCCAGCGAAGTGTTTGCGGTCGTTCTCCAAGACACGCTTGTCAGTGCCGCGCTCATCGCTTCCGCGGTATCCATCTTGCATGGCTTCAAGGTCGAACATGATCTAAGAAACCTCAACGAACCTGTGGTCTTGAGCTTGATCGAAGATGCGCAAACGATTTCAAGAAGCATTGCGAAAGGCGTCGAAGAAGATGCGTTGCGCCAAGAGGCGATGGTCAACGATGCCTACTATGTTTCCAAAACCACGCTGGATTCAAGCCGATCGGTTTTGGAGCGTGAACTTGACGAGACGATGAAGACGGACGAGTTTGCGAAAGCGACCTATGGAGTTGAAAATCAGGAATACTTGATGTTTAAGAAAGACTGCGACGATTATCAAGATTATCTCAATGCGCAAATCCAACAAGTCGATGCGCGTACGAAAATCCTGGCGGATGAAAGTACGGCGTTCAACGCGAAACTATCATCGATCAGCGAGGAAACCCGCACGATGCAAACCGAATTGATCGCACTACGGGAAGAGAAAGCGATGTTGGACGGGATTGCGAAAGGTTTTCCGGACGCGACCTATGACTTGGATCCTGTCCGGTTGAAAATGCGGATGCTTGACGAAAGGGATCTCGAACTTAGCGGGAAACTTCAAACCGACAACGCGGGTATCGAGTATCAGTCGCAACGAAGGGAAGCGATCAAGGTCTCCGACGAGTCGATCCGTCTAGGGGATGAGTTAAAATCCAAGCAAGAGGAATTCGCCTTGGAAATGAAACGATTGGATACGGAGAAACGAAGCCGATTGAAAGCCGAAACGCAGCGTCTAAAAGAAATCAAGTCCAATCTGTCGAAAGCCAAGGAAACCGGTAGTCCCGATGGAACGAAGCAGGAAATCGACTTCTCGATGCAAGATGGCGAAGGTTCGACAAATGCGATCCTACAGGAATACAAGCAAAAAAGTCTTGACCTTCAATTGAGGAACGATGAAGAAACGACACTGTTGAGAAAGCAACAATTGAATCTCAATCGCCAGGACCTTACACGTAACGCCATAGAAACCTCGCAATATGGCACCGAGGCCGCGATCGATGCTTTGCCGGATGTATCCCAGGAATTCGGGATGAATTTGAAATTGATGTACAAGACATCCAAGGCGTTGGCGGAAGGGATCAATGCGGGAAAAGAAGATCCCAAGCACGCGGCGAAGCAAATCGCAAAGGGGATCCTCAACGCTTCAAGCGAAGTGTTGAAAGATAAACTCGGCTTCCTTCCATTCAGCGCCTATGCGGTGAACGCCCTCAACAACAGCCTGCAAAACGGATTGAACGCTTCGATCAAAGGGGAAAACGTACTCAAGGCGCTCTCCCAAGGATTGACCAAAGGCATCGCCGAGGCGGGATATGCCCAAGGGACGACACTGATCAAGGAAAGTCTCCCGCAAACCGACGGGAAGATTACGGAAGTAACGGACCAAACCGTCTCGACACTCCTCAACAACAATCCTCTTACGATGGATCTCTTCAATCTATTGACCAAAGAAATCGGTGGCGACAAAGTCGCACAAGAATAGAAACAGCCGGACGACAATCCGGCTTTTCTTTCTTCCATGTCATTTTCTAGTGGAAATCAAACCGAAAGCATTGTAGAATAGAAGAGCAATGCGGGTGTAGTTCAATGGTAGAACGCGACCTTCCCAAGGTCGATACGGGGGTTCGATTCCCCTCACCCGCTCCAAAGCAATCTAACCCATCCGATGGGTTTTTTTCTGCGAATTCATCGAAACATCCGAATAATCAACAAAGTATGCCGGGGGAAGTTCAAAAATATTACTAAAAAATAACGATAACTTGATTCGGGAAAATCATGCGTCTTGTACACTGGATATGTCTAATCGGAGTTTCGGATTGACGTAGCGAATCAAAATTGAAAGTGCGAGGTCTCAAATGCTATCCTTCTCACACACGGTTGTCGCCCGCTATTATTATGTCCTGCTACAAAAGAAGCAACTCAGTTTCGAACTCGACAAACGTGTGTTTCTCCATGGCAACATCCTCCCCGACCTAGAGCGCTCCCGATTAAATACCCATCACTGGGATGAGTCAAAATCGGATTATGAACAATACATGGCAAGAGCGAAAGATGGACGACTCGGGAATATCGAACGTTCCGAAGCGCTTGGCATCGTATGTCATTTCATGTGCGATTACTTTTGTAAGTTCCACACCATTCAACCCTATAGGCAAATCCAAGACCATCGCCATTTTCTTTACGAAGCAATGCTTCACGTGCGGTTGAGAACGATCATGATCAAACGCACGATCATCCGGCTAAATCCCGCGGAAGAAGCTGTTTTCTCCGATGGTGATCTTCATAAGTCGGTCATGGTGAACGGTGGGCTTGATCACTTGATGAATATCTACGCTCGGCAAAGCGAATCCCTCGTGCATGATCTTACATTTCAACTTGCGGCAGTCCGTGCGGCATTGATGTCGACATTCAATCTTGAATACATTGAGAATGAAATGGCGGCGAATGAATTTGCACTCGACTCGCATCGACTCCTAACCGCGATACGCCTGGAAGATGGGCGATAGCAGTACGGTTTTTGATAAATGGTGTTGAATGAGCGGTTATAATTTGCGTCCGCATTGTGGTTTATTCATCGATGGAGTAGAATGAAACCTATGTATCGATCGAGATCACCAAAGGAATTCAACATGACTTCAAATTCGCTTCGTAAGAAATATTCAATGTCACAACTTTATCGCGCCATACTCCATGGTTATGTGTCTTTTCCGTGGATGGTTAAAAACAGAAAAGAGAAAGCGGTCGATGCAAAGTTGATCGAACGATTGATGTTGGCGACGACGGAAGTGAATGGCTGCGATGTTTGTTCATATGCCCATACGCAAATGGCACTGAAGGAAGGGTTTAGCCAAGACGAAATCAACGCGTTTCTATCCGGATCAAGCACTTATGTCAAAGAGGAAGAGGCGATCGCGATTCTCTATGCTCAACATGTCGCGGATACGATGGGGAATCCTGATCCGACCACTTACGACCGGTTGATTGAAACGTATGGCTCTACGAAGGCGACGATCATGAAATCAGCGATAATGATCATGATGATGGGGAACATCGCAGGGATCCCCCTGAGCGCTTTTCTGCGTAGACTCAAAGGGAAGCCTTACCAGAACAGTACGTGGCTGTATGAAGCAGGCATGTTGTTGATTCAACCTGTTTTTATGATCGCGGCGATACCACACGCAATGTTGTTGTCGATGTTGCGAAAAGATTCCGCGATCAAGACAATTTGACAGAGTTGTTGTTTGCAGAATAATCACTATATTCCCTAATTCGTCGTGGCATCTACGATTTTTTTATGCTTGGGCGAATTTCAATGAAATGCCTGGTACATTTTGAACGGACTTTTCTATCCATGTTTCGCAACGACAGTCGAAGAAAACGGTAAGTTTTTCTAGTTAAACGGATGATTGTGGTACGTCGCATTTGATCGGATGACAGTTCAACATGGTATACTTCAAATCAGATCGAAAAGAGGAGAGAAACATGAATAAGACACTTTATCTGATGAGACACGGACAAACCTTGTTCAATCAGCGCAGGAAAATCCAGGGATGGTGTGATTCGCCGTTGACGAAGACCGGGATCGAACAAGCCAAGATCGCCGGTGACTACTTCAAAGAGCAGGGAATCCGTTTCGACCATGCCTATTCATCGACTTCGGAGCGGGCATGCGATACCTTGGAATTGGTGACTTCGATGGAATACAAACGTCTTAAAGGTCTGAAAGAATGGAATTTCGGGATGTTTGAAGCGGAGAGTGAAGATCTGAACCCGAAATTGCCTTACGGCGACTTTTTTACGAAGTACGGTGGAGAAGATGAAATGGAAGTCCGGCAACGGATGGCCGATACGCTGGTGGAAGTCATGAATCAAGAAGGGCATGATTGCGTGCTGGCTGTTTCGCATGGCGGAGCCTGTCGCCAATTCATGCGTTATTGGGCGGCCAACAGTCCGGTCGATCAAAAGGGAAGGCTCGGGAATTGCTGTATCCTGAAGTTCGCGGTTGAAGACGGTCAGTTCACCCTCTTGGAAATCATCAACCACGATTTTTCTCACTTGACGGGAGTCTAGACAGTTATTCATCCTTTCTTGCGTTAAAGTTTGTCATTGAAGATTCTAATTTAGACACTGCGATCAACGATTCAGTCCTTCGGGACTTTTTTTCATGGAGAAATCGACAGGCATAAGCGTTGAGCTTGGTTCAAAAATCCGATACGATAAGTGCCTATCGTACCAAGGAGGTCGTATGGAAACATTCATTCCCGGATTGATCATGGGATTCCGTGAAGGGTTGGAAGCCTTTTTGATCATCAGTATCATTCTTCAATACCTGAACCATATCCAAAGAACGGAACTCAAGAAAAACGTCGTCAACGGTGCGATCGGAGGAGTCGCCGCATCCTTACTGATCGGCGGCATGTTGTACTGGATTTCCTTGACGATCCAGAAAACCGACGAAATCTCGAAAATATGGGAAAGTACGGCTAGTCTGGTCGCTTTGGGACTCATCACCACCTTCATCGTATGGATGATCAAGCATGGTCAAAACATGGTCAATGAAGTGCAGGACCAAGTCAAGCGGAACATCTCGAAAGCCGGCTTGTTTAGCGTCGCGTTCATCATGGTCGTCCGCGAAGGGGCGGAGATCGCGATCTTTACGTTCGCCGGTCAATACACGCTCGTTTCGATCGGTGTCGGGATCGCCTCCGCCTTTGCATTGTCGATCTTGATCTATAACGCATTGATCAAGGTGAACCTCAAAGTGTTGTTCAACATGACCTTGGCGTATCTGATTCTACAGGCCGGGTTTCTTCTGGGCTATGCGGTTCATGAAGGATTGTCGGCGATGAAAGATTTGGCTATCCTTGACGGCGGTCATTTCATCTATAAAAAGGCATTCGATTTATCCTCCACTTTGCTGGATCATAAGCAAGGTGCACTCGGCTTGCCCTTGTACGTCGCTTTCGGGTGGTATTCCCGACCGGAATGGATCCAATTCATTCTCCAATATGCCTATACGATCGGCATGTTCGCGTATTGGAAGAAAACGATTCAATCAAGGTAACATGGATAAAGTATGATTTGACGAGAAAAGGACAGGAACAACGCCTGTCCTTTTCTAAGGTTTGATGAGAGGGTTGAAATCATGGCTTGACTTGGAGTTAACACCAAGTGTTATAATCAACTCAACAAGCGGTGAATGTTTGAATATCGCGGAAGAGTGTAAACGAAATGATGGATGCCGGATACCTTAATAATGGTGACCGGCGACGATACATGTCTTCAACTTCAATAACCTGATCCAAGCGAGTTATCTAGCCAAAGTAGCAAAATACAAAAAAAAGGAGAAGATCGATGAAACTCAACGATAAAAACGTCCTGATCGCATATTATTCACGCCGAGGCAACAATTACGTGAACGGCTCAATCCAAAACCTGGCGGTCGGGAATACCGAAATCATCGCACGGAAGATCCAAGCGATCACCCAAGGCGAGTTGTTTCACATCGAATCCGTCACGGGGTATCCCGATGGATACAAGGAAACGACGGAAGTCGCGAAGAAAGAATTCCGCGCCAACGTCCGACCTGAGCTTGTCCAGCACTTATCGGGTAGTGAAGCCTACGAGGTGATTTTCCTGGGATTCCCGAATTGGTGGGGGACGATGCCCATGCCGGTATTCACCTTTCTCGAAGAATTCGACACATCGAGGAAAATCATCATTCCCTTTTGCACCCATGAAGGAAGCGGATTGGGGAACAGTACGCGTGACATCAAGAAAGTTTGCCCCAAGGCATCGGTCGTGAACGAGATCGATTTCTATGGGTCGAGAGTCAATGAATCAAATGACGCCGTGAAAGCGTGGATAACAAGGATCGAAAAATCATTGGACTAAAGAAAAGTTCCCAACCGAGAACTTTTTTACGATGGGTATATCCATTTCGCTTAACTCGTCTTGATCATGGGGTCGATCAATGGCGAAATCGCGTGTCGTTACACTTCAAAGGATGCTTGTGGTATCATGAGTCCATAGAGAGATTAAATCGGAATGCATAAACAAGCGCAAGCTTGTGAGGTTTCACTGACATCGACGATGGAGGGAAAACATGCGTACACCCAGAATTGAAATCGACCTAAGGAAGATTACGGATAATACAAGGAAAACCATTGAACTCTATCGGACGAAAGGGATCGAAATCGCCGGTGTCCTGAAAGGGGTGGCCGGGGATTTTGAATGCGCCAAAGCCATGGTTTCCGGGGGGATCATCATGGTATGCGACAGCAACGTCGATCATTTACTGAAACTAAGACAAGGCGGTATCGACGCGCAACTCATGTTGATCCGTACCCCGGCGCTCAGCGAGGTCGACCGTGTCATCGAAGGTGTTGATATCAGTTTGAATACGGAGTTAGCGGTCATCAAGAAACTTTCCGAAGTAGCGAAACAGAAGGGGAAACCCCACAAGATTCTTCTGATGGTGGAGATGGGGGATCGTCGCGAAGGGATCGATCCCGAGGACCTTCCTGGGTTCATCGAAAGAATCTTGGATCTGCCGAACATCGAACTTGTCGGGATCGGCGCCAATTTCGCATGTATGACCCATTTGCCTCCGGACGAGTCGACGATGCGGCGCTTCTGTGACCTTGCGGATCAGATCGAACAACGTTTCAAACTTCACTTGACCTATGTTTCCGGCGGGAATTCCGCGAATTACCATTGGTTTAACGATACGAAAGATGTCGGGAAGATCAACCACCTACGTTTGGGCGAATCGATCCTGGTGGGGGTCGAAGCCATCCATAAAGATCCGATCCCGGGTTTGGTCGCGGATGCGTTCATCTTGGTGTGCGAAATTATCGAGAAAAAGGAAAAACAATCCACCGACGGCAAAATCAACCAAGCCATCGTAAACATCGGCTACATCGACACCAAGATCGAAGATCTCGATCCCTTGCGCGATGTGGAAATCCTAGGCTCAAGCAGTAACCATCTGGTCATCGATCTTAAAAAAGAGAACCTGGACGTCGGGGACGAGATCCGGTTCTCGATGCGCTATTTCGCCGTGGTCGGCTGTATGACGACCCAAGCGGTAGCGAAAGAATATATCCATCGTTAAAACAAAGAAGTCTGTTGGATCGACGATTTCGATGCGAAGGTGCGCATATAGGTAAACAGGGACTCGACATCGCAGACGATGCCGTGTTTTTCGCACTCTTCTTTCACGATCTTCGTCAGTTCTTCGTTGTGGTCGCTCATCACCGAGTATGCCAAACCATACTTTTTCTCATATTTCTCACGAAGCCCCGGGAAATGTTCATCCAGTTTCTGGTAATAGTATTCGCGATCACCCTCGCGCAAGGTCACGCCGGCACCGAAGAAGAGGACGCCGTACACCTTGGCTTCGATGCAATACTCTAGAATACCGCGGATGTTTTCTTCCGTATCGTTGATGTAGGGAAGGATCGGTCCCATCCAGACGATGGTCGGGATGTCATGGTCGCGCATCACCTTCAAGACATCGAACCGCTCTTTGGTCGTACTGACACGGGGTTCCAGGATTCTGCACAAATCTTCATCGAACGTCGTCAACGTCAATTGGACGACGCATTTCGCTTTCTCGTTGATTTTGCATAGCAGATCGAGATCCCTGAGGATCCGATCCGATTTGGTCTGGATCGCCAGACCAAATCCGTATTTCTCAATCAACTCGAGACTTTTTCGGGTGTGTTGCAGAACCGTCTCCAAATGGATGTAGGGATCGCTCATCGAACCGGTCCCGATCATGCATTTCGTCCGTTTCTTTCGCAGCGCTTCTTCCAACAATTCCAAGGCGTTGCTCTTCACCTCGATGTCCTCGAACTCGTGGTCCATCGCGTAACATTTGCTTCTGGAATCACAGTAAATGCAACCGTGCGAACAACCGCGGTAGAGATTCATTCCATTTTGGGCGGATAAGATCCCCTTTACTTCTTTTAGGTGCATTTTTCCCTCGTGCATTTGGATTTGGGTCATCCATCATCAAGCGGACTGGTTTTATGGTATAATATAACCATAGAATCGTCAATGAACAGAAAGGAAATATCATGATCAGCAAACAACTCGCAGAAGCACTCAACACGCAAATGAATTTCGAATTCGATTCCGCCAATCTCTATCTCTCCATGTCCGCCTTCGCGGAAGGGAAAAACTATCCGGGGGCAGCGCATTGGTTCCGCAAGCAGGTCCACGAAGAACAAGAACATGCCATGAAGATGTATAAGTATCTGGTTTCCGTCGGAGAAAAGGTAACCATTAAAGGGATGCCCGATCCGGAAACGGAATTCGCAGGTTATGTCGATCTCTTCAAGAAAGCCTTGGAGCATGAACGCATCGTCACAAGCCGCATCAACAACCTGATCGAAATCGCGCAAGCCAACAAGGATTTCGCGGCGAATTCGTTTTTGCAATGGTTCGTGGACGAACAGATCGAAGAAGAGGAAAACCTCAACAACATCCTGGATCGTTTGGCCTTGACCGACAATTCCGCCATTTCCATCGTCATGATGGACGACAGACTCGCATCTAGATAACAAGACCTCCGCAAGGAGGTTTTTTTATGCATCGATTACCATAACGACGAAAGAATCGAATATTCCGACAACAAGTAAAAAACAGATCGAATCGATCTGTTTTTGGGTTAGGGCATGTTGATGATGACGATATCGCCGTCTTTGCATTTGCCATCCGCATCGAATTCGACATAGCGCGGATAGCCTTCATACTCGATATTCGCCCCTGTATCGAAATCATTGATGACGATGAATCCGCTCCAGGTTTCTAGTTTGTCCTCTTTAAAGAAAGGTGTATCGTAATATTGGAATGCCCGGTCGATGCGTCCAATTCGGACCATAGATATTCCATCTCCGGTACTGTTCGGACGATGGATGGCGACTTCGTAGGATTTCGTCGTACCCTCCGGGACATTCAATTTGATGACGAAGGTCGCATCGGGAAACGTGAGGGACAATACGCCTTCCGGATAAGCATCGGTGATCACTACGGTTTTATTTTCCACTAGACTTCCGTACCCATAATCCGCCTTCGTCGCTTCATCTTTGTTTTCCACAAGATCGATAAAGGTTTCTTCATTCAACGGGTTACGTAGGTAAATATCCTCCATCGTCGTAACATAGACCTGCAGTCTCTTGTGACCGGCCTCGATCGCGGTCGAAACATAATAATCCATATCCCAATTGAACTCGAAATCGATGGTGACACTGAGATCGGCATCGGTCTCGAAGGGCCCGTAATAGTCGCCTTGTTGCGCTTTGCCGGGTTCTTCCGTTTTGGTGCCCGGAACCATTAAGTAGACGAGATAGCGATCATCCTTTTCTTCCGGGTTGGTAAGTTCGAGTTTCAATGTGACCTGCGGGAAGATGCCGGTGGGTACGGGTTCATCGTCAGGGTCTTGTTTCGCGGTTTTCGAACAACCGCTAAGAATGACGAGAAATAGAGTGAACACAATCGTCAGTTTCTTAAACATAGCACTTCCTCCTTGTTATGATTTTAACATATGCGCCAACTCACGTATACATCATGACAAGATTCATGAATGGTAAAAAAACGGCTTTCGCCGTTTAGTCCAGTTTTTCCTTTTTCTTCTTGAACATCGATTTCTTCGGGTGTGTTTCGCGATAGGCGGTGTAAGAGTACTGATAAGAACTGCTTTCTTTCTTGATCATCGTCAAAACCGTACCTAACAAATTGACGTTGGAGCGACGCAAGGTCGTCACCGCGATCTGCGCGGCTTCCTTCTCCGTCTGTTCGCTCGCAATGACGAACAAGGTGCCGTCGGCGGTTAAACCGATCGGGATCGAATCCGGTACGGGAAGGACCGGAGGCCCGTCCAGGATGATGATATCGAAGGAGTTACGCAGACTTGCGATCAAGTCTTTGAATTTTTTTGAAGAAAGCATTTCCGAAGGGTTGGGGACGACGGGTCCCGACGTGATCAGAAACAGTTCGTTGGTGATGTTGGGATGCATGATCTGCTGGCAATATTTATTGAACACACCGGGTTCGAACGAGGACTCAAGCAACAAGTTCGATAAACCACTCTTGTTGGACGCGTGGAACATCTTGTGGACGACCGGTTTGCGAAGATCGCAGTCGATCAAAAGGACACGCGGGTGTTGACCGGCCATGACGACCGCAAGGTTCGCGGCAACCGTCGATTTCCCTTCCGTCGGCTTGGCTGAAACGATCGAGATGACTTTGATTTTCTTCTCGAAATTCGAGAACTCGATGTTCGTGCGAAGATGGCGGAATGCCTCGGAAAGATCCGCGGAATAACCATATCCTTTGCCTCGTGCGGCTTGGTCCAGTAAAGTAACGAGTATGCGATCTGACATTGTAAATCCCCCCTGATAGGTGTATTTTAGGGTAATCCAAAGCAAAAGGCAATGCATTCGGGAGATTTTCATTAACCATACATTGCATCCCACTTATCGTCGACAAATCAGTCGGGAAAGTATGATAAAATAGGCAGGGGTGAAACTATGGACGAAAAATTCTACAATCCGGAGGATTCCGGTACCGAAATCGATTTACTTGAACTGCTGAAAGTCGTTCGCGACAACCTGGTGTTGCTGATGTTTTGCACCGTGTTGGGGATGGGCTTGGCTTTTTCTTATACGAGGTTTTTGGTCTCTCCGACGTATCGGAGCGTGTCGACCGTCTACATCAAGCCGTCGGTCGATGAAGGGGTCGTCAATTACAACGAACTGATCACGAATCAGAAGCTGACGGACACGTATACGCAGATTGCGAAAAGCAACCGGGTCTTGGACCGCGTGGTCGCGAAACTGCCGGGCGACATCACGGTCGAAGACGTTAGAAACGCCATCAGCGTTTCTTCCATCAAAGATACCGAAATCATTTCGATTTCGGCGACGACCATCGATCCCGAGTTGTCGGCGGATGTGGCGAACACGGTCGTCGAGGTGTTCATCGAACAAATCAACTCGATCATGACGATCGACAATCTGCGGATCATCGACGAAGCGATCATCGAGGAACAGAAGGTCGGACCCAACACCGTCTTGAATACGGTGATCGGAGGCTTTTTGGGGCTCTTTCTCGCGGCTGCCTATGTTTTGGTTAAAAAACTGATGGACCGTACGATCCATGACCGCAACGATGCGGAGACGCTTTTGAACCTGCCGGTTCTTGGCGAGATGATGTACTATGAAGACGGGATTCGTTGATTTCCACAGCCATGGCTGCTGGGGGATCGATGACGGAGTCCAAACAAAGGACGAAGCCGTCCTTTTTCTTCAGACCGCGCAGTCGACCGGAATAAAAACGATCTTCTGCACACCGCATATGATTCCCCAAGGGAAGTACGATGCCTCGATCGAGACGATCCGCAGAGCCGTTGATGAATTGAGGGAACTTGCTTTATCCCTTGGACTCGATGTGGAGATCAGGGGAGGGTCCGAGCTTTACCTCAACGAGTTTGCGGTGGATCGCATTTCGAACCAAAGGTTCGTCTTGCTTGAAGGCGTGGACGGTTTGCTTGTGGAATTCTCGCGCAGCGGGGCGGATTGGCGTGAAATCAACGAGCGCTTATATGAAATTTCGCTGGTCGTCGACACCATCGTCATCGCCCATCCCGAACGTTATTTCCGCGATCCTAACGAGATGTTTCGGGTCGTCGACGAATGGTTGGGTAATGGATATCTGCTTCAGTTGAACTCGACCAGCTTGTTGGGGGCGCACGGAGAAAACAATTTTCGCAACGCGTGGAACTTGCTTGAATCCGGGAAAGTCCATCTGGTCGCCAGCGATGCCCATGCGGGGGAAGGCCGGCGTACCTGCCGACTCGACGATGTCTATGCGGTCGTATTGAAACGATTGGGGAAGAATCGGACGCATCAACTCTTCTTCACCAATCCGCAGGAAGTCTTGGCGCGACGTAAGCCGGATCCCGTGATTGCGAAACGATCACTAACGAAACACATCAAACGATGGATATCCCGAATCTAGGATATCCTTTTTCTTGTTTGGGGCCAAAACTTTACGTATAATAAAGCCAAAGAGGTTGCACTATGAACGAAATGTATCAGGATCGATTCGCCAAGGGGAAAGTCGAACTTTCCTATTCTTCCAGAATGATGAACCGCCACGGGATCATCGCCGGCGCGACGGGGACGGGGAAGACCGTCACATTGAAGGTGCTCGCCGAGTCCTTCAGCAGCCACGGCGTCCCGGTTTTCCTCGCGGACATCAAAGGCGATCTCGCGAGCGTCGCGATTCCCGGAATCAGTAATCCGAAGCTTGAGGATCGCATCACGATGTTGGGCTTGGAAGGATTTCAATGGAAATCCTATCCAACCCGCGTATGGGATGTTTTCGGCGAGAAGGGTCATCCGATCCGCACGACCGTCAGCGAGATGGGACCGTTACTGATTTCACGTCTACTCCAGCTCAATGAAACGCAGATCGGTGTGTTGAACATCGTCTTTAAGATCGCGGATGACGAGGGCTATCTTTTACTTGACCTTAAGGATCTACGAGTGATGCTGAACTATGTGGGCGACCGGGCTTCCGAGTACACGACGCAGTACGGAACGATCTCGAAAGTCACGATCGGCGCGATCCAACGTGGATTGCTGACGTTGGAGAGCGAAGGCGCCGAATCTTTCTTCGGCGAGCCCGCCCTGGACATCCTTGATTTCTTTACCACGGACGCAGAAGGAAGAGGGGTCATCAACGTCCTCACCTCCGAACGGCTCTATCATTCGCCACGGGTTTATTCCACCTTCCTTTTATGGATGCTTTCCGAGTTGTTCGAAGAACTTCCCGAAGTCGGGGATCTGGATAAACCCAAACTGGTGTTCTTTTTCGACGAAGCGCATCTATTGTTCAACGACGCCCCCAAGGCGTTGGTCGAGAAAATCGAACAGGTCGTACGTTTGATTCGATCCAAAGGGGTCGGCGTCTTCTTCGTGACGCAAAACCCGGGCGATATCCCCGACCGCATCCTGTCGCAACTGGGCAATCGGATCCAACATGCCTTGCGTGCGTACACCCCCCATGAACAAAAAGGGTTGAAGACGGCGGCGGAGAGTTTCCGCGTCAATCCCGAATTGGACACCATCACGGCATTGACCGAACTTAAAACGGGGGAAGCGTTGGTATCCATGTTGGATGAAGACGGTCGGCCTTCGATCGTACAACGCGTCTTTGTCTTTCCTCCACACAGTTTGCTTGGCACCATCGACGAAGGCACACGGACGCGGTTGATCCGGGAGTCCAAATTCGACGGGAAATACAGGGATGTCCGTGATCGCGAGTCGGCGTATGAACTGATCACGAAGCGGATGGAGAGGGAAGAAAAAGAAGAAGCCCGCGAAAAAGAACGCTTGGAACGGGAAAAACAAGATCGCAAAACCACGACGACACGCAAAACCACGACGAGCCGCAGAACGAGTTCAAGGCGGACGACCGGGCTGGAAAAGGCGGCCAACAGCATGATGACCCAGATCGGAAGGACGGTCGGGCGTGAACTGATCCGCGGTGTCCTTGGTTCATTGAAGAAATTTTAACCACTTGGGTTTTATTTTGACCAAGTAGCCAAAATCTCGAGAAACCACTTGTAGGAATAAGTTGACGTGCTATAATGAGGACGGTTTAAAAGACCACTCAATTTGGGGTCAACGTGGGAAGTCTAGAATCGATTCGACAAGAGCAAAAAAAGTCTGATGGGGATCGGACTTTTTTTGTGGTTGGACGGAGTGCGGAAACCTTTGAAGAACAGGGATGGAAACGATATAATAAACACAAGAAACGAGGGATATCTATGATCCGGATCCTTGTGGTGGACGACCACGAACTGATCGTCGAGTCGATGAAGGCGATCCTCTCTTCGCAGAATGACATGTTGGTCGTGGGCGGGGCGAATTCAGGCAACGATGCGTTGGTTTTGGCGCGTCAGTACAAGCCGGATTTGATCATCACCGACGTCTATATGCCTGATGGCGACGGGATGATGCTGACAAGTAAGATTAAGGAAGAGTTCCCCGGGATCAAGATTCTGGCCTTGACGATTTTCGACGACGATAAAACCGTGAGGGCGATGTTGGATGCCGGGGTGGATGGTATCATCTCGAAAGACCTGCGGAAAGACAATCTGATCCTTGCCATCAAGAACACGATGTCCGGGATGTCGGTGATGGACGCCAAGACCTTTGCGAAATTCAAGGAGATCGTTCAAAGCCCTGCTTATAAAGACCAACAGATCATGACCAAATTCGAAATCAACATGACGGAACTGTCGATCATCCGCTGTGTCTCCCAAGGGTTAAGCAACCAGAGCATCGCCGATCAACTCTTCATCAGCGAGAGCACCGTCAAACATCGGCTGGCTTTACTCATGGAACGCTTCGGTGTGCAAGACCGCGTCCAACTCGCCGTCTTGGCCGCGAAGAACGGTATCCTTTAACTCATGCTTTGGGCCGATCCGTATATCGTCATCGCCGTCGCCGAATTGGGTTTGGGTTTCGTCATCATTTCACTCTTGATGACGGAAAGAAGCCGATCCCTCTATTTTAAGTTCCTTTACATTCAGCAAACCGTCGCGAACGTACTGGCCTTGTTCGTTTTTTTAATGCGCTATATCGACTTCACATCCCGGTATTATGAAATCGAAGGGGTTCTGAAGGAAGTCATGGACATCTTCTCCGAACACGAGTCGATCAGCCAGTCGTTGCTTGTGGTGACCATCGCCTTGACCATCATGGTCACGATGATCTATTTTTCCATGCGTTCGACCGAAAAACAAACGATCGGAAACTTGTTTTACTCCAACACGACGCCGATCGCCATCCTCAACGATACCGACTTGTTCGACTCCAATACGGCGTTTCGTGAAATCCTCGACCAAGTGCCGATGATGGATTTGCGAACGAAGGAGAAAATAAACATCGATAGCAAGACCTATCTGATCAAGCGGTATCCGATCTCGACGCTGATGAAAAGTTATCATGTGGAGACCTTGGTTTTACTGGATGTCAGCGAGCAGGAATATGCATTGAAACGCCTGAATCTTTTGGATCAGCGTCTTTCGATGATCTCGTTGCTACTAAAAAATAAACTGAACCTGCTTGAGAAGTTGATCGAGTTGAAAAGCAAGAACCGGATCGCCATCGAACTCCACGATGAAATCGGACATAACCTGACGTTGGCGGTATCGGTTCTAGACCGGATGCATGACGAAAAATTGCGTGAAAGCATCCCGGATCATTCCATCGAACGACTATTGGAAGAAGGGAAAAACATCACCCTGTCCCTCTCCCAGGACCGAAAGAACACCGTTACCGGGAAATATCTCGAAGAAATGCTTGAAAGTTATATACTTTATTTGAAGTGGGTTGGGATCCATGTCACCTTGAACGTATCGACCCAACAGCTCAAATTGAAACAGGAAAGTATTTTGACCTTGTACGCGATCTGCAAAGAAGCGTTTTCGAACACCGTGAAATATGGGAATGCCGGTGAGGTTTTAGTCACTTTGAAAGTCAGCGAGAATCCTGATACGCTTGAACTGATCATCAAAGATAACGGTAAAGGCTGTAAAATGGTGAAGGAGGGGAACGGATTGAAAGCGATCCGGGCCAGGGTCGAGCGTAACCAAGGGTCGTTCAGTTATCATGGCAACGACGGATTCGAACTCTCCTGCCTACTTCCTCTGATCAGGATGACGGAGGAAGACGTATGAACCTTCAAAACTTGTGGATCCTGGTCGTTCCGCTCAATGCGGTCTTCCTGATCCAAATCATCGTGCGGCTTCAGTCTTATGTTAAGAAAACCAACTTTATCAAGTTCGCGATCCTGCTTCATATTCTTGAATTGGTCTGGCATGTCTCGGCGCTTTTCAACGGGATTCCGGAAACGGCGGAAGCCTACATCCTCTTGAAAATGATGCGCTACACCATGGTTTTCATTCCTTCCGCGTTATTGATGGTCGCGCTTTCCATCGATGAAACCTATGTGGTGAAGCGAGCGGACCTCTGGATGGTCTTCTTTCCTCCGATGCTTTTCTATGTCGCATTGAATCTCGCGGATACGAGTTATCTGCTTTACGACAACTTCTTTCTCGCCTTGACGACCACATCGCGCTTCTACACGTTCAGCGTTTTGGTCAACATGATTTACTATTTCACGTTCGTCCTGATCATGTTGATGAACATGGATCGTTTTTATCGCCTTTCGAAACACAGGAATCTCTACTTCATCCTCAGTTTCCTCGGTTCGACCGTGCCTTCCTTGGTCGCCTATCTGATCGGTTTCAACATGGTGTCGACCAACGTGGATACCTTCTCCCTCTTTGTCCCGCTATGGACGATCGGTTTGTATTTCACGATGATCCTGCCTCGTCTTCGCTTCTTCGATTCCGTCCAACTTTCCAACATGATCAACAACATCGATTATCCGATCGCCATCTTCGATATGAAAGGCCGGCGTCTCGGTTTCAACATCGCCTACCGCGACGACATCTATCCCCACACCGATTTCAATCTTTTGGAAAAACTCCACTTGAGACAGCACAACGAACCGATCCTTCTCATCAAGAACCGGTATTACCAAGCGATCCAGGAAGAGTTATACAATGAAGGGAAGAACTATGCGACGGCGGTTTATTTCAACGATGTGACATCGTTGCGTAAAAGCATCCTCGAGAGCGAAGAGAAAGTCCGGAAACTGGATGAGTTGAACGACCAATTGTTGGAGGACATGGTGATCCAGGAGAAGTTGATCCAGGAAACCAACCGGCAGGAAGTGTTCGATGCCATCCAACAGGATCTGGTCGCGAGTTACCAACACGCCCTCGACCGATTGACTAAAGAAAGATCGGATGAGACCTTGGACGAGGTGAAGGCGGATTTGCAGGGGACTTTGATGATGCTGAGGAGGATCGTGAAGGAACTTCGTTCGCAGGCGGAAGAAATCATGGACATCGGCCGATTGATCGATACCTGTGTCACGCTTTATGATCCGCAACGGTTGGAGATCAAAATCACGCCATCACCCGACTTGACGGTGTTGACTTTCGCCCAAGCGTCCGCGATCTACCTGGCCGTCCGTCAGATTCTGGACTTCGCATCGATGCAACCGCAGTGCCATGCGGCGGACATCGTTTTGCGCAAAGAAGCGGGACGTCCGATCCTCGTCACCGGACTTCGCTGTTCACGTAAGATCGAAGACAACGTCATTTCGGAGTTCGAACGCAATGTCTTCTATCGAGGTTCCAAGAAAACCGCCGGTTTGAACATCATGAACTCGGATGACGGATGCATCATCTATGCCGTGCTTGAACCCTAACCTTTGGAGGTAACCATGAAGAATCTGCCTGAACAACCCTTGATTCCCGTATTGACGACCATGAAGCAAGTCGAATTGTTTCTTGAGACCCCTCTATCGCTCTGTTTACTCCAGGACATGCATTATAGTCTTCTTAAAGAAGTCGTACGCATCCTGCATGAAAACCAACGCTTCGGCTTGGTCCATATCGAATTGATCCACGGGATATCCAACGATGAGTTCGGAGCGCAGATCCTGACACAGCAACTTCGTGTCGACGGGATCATTTCCTCCAAGCCCAAGATCATCGAGACGGCGAAGAAGAACCATGCCTTTGCGATCCAGCGCGTTTTCCTGATCGACAGTAAGTCCTTGACCCGGGGTTTGGCCTCGGTCAACGAAACCAATCCCGATGCGATGGAAGTCATGCCGGCGTTGACGTATCCTTTGTTTGAGATGATCCGCGAAAAGACCTCGGTGGAACTTTGGGCGGGGGGGCTGGTGAAGAACGAGGACATCGCGAAAACCATCCTTGAAAGCGGGGCGAAACGGATCACGGTCAGCGATCTTGCCCTTTGCGTAAAAATGAAGCAGTCATAAGTTTTGAAATGCATCCTCTTCTGCATTAAAATGAACAGGAACGTGAGGTTACCATGGATTTCAATACACTCATCCAACAACGCAGAAGCCATTATGAATACGCCAAGTCCACGATTTCGGACCAGACGTTGATTCAATTGACGAAAGATTTACTCTCGACCACGCCCAGTGCGTTTCATTCCCAAAGCCAACGCATCGTTCTACTGCTTGGGGAAAAGCATGATACCTTCTGGGATCTTGTTTTGGAACGTCTTCGCTATGAAGTCCCCGAAGAAAAGTTCCCAAGAACCCAGGCCAAGATCCAAGGCTTGAAGAACGGGCAGGGGACCTTCCTGTTCTACGACGACACGGATGTGACGAAACAGATGGAAGAGCGGTTCCCTCTTTATGGGGAAAGCGCACAGCTTTGGGCGTATGAATCCAACGCGATGCTGCAATACGCCACCTGGCTGGGACTCACGCAACTCGGGCTTGGCGCATCGCTTCAACACTATAACCCTCTGATCGACCAAGTGACCCAAGACGCATTCCAGCTCCCGGCACAATGGAAACTCATCGCCCAGATGCCTTTCGGATCGGCGGTCGACATCGCGAAAACCAAGATTTCGCAGCCCGTCGAAGATCGGATGATCCTGAAAAAATGAACGACCCGAGAGGGTTTTTCTTTTTAGCACTCACCACTTGACAGTGCTAAAAAATATGCTATATTAGGATTAGGGAGAGAAATCTCCCGCAGAAAAGGAGGAAATCGTATGAGAAACAGTTTAATCCGACGTCCGAATTCGTTGCTTGAAGACTTCTTCAATGACGACTTCTTCTATCCGCGCACTTTGGGATCGCATCTGGATGTGTATCAGGAAAACGACAACTATGTCGTCGAAGCCGACCTTCCCGGATTCAAAAAGGAAGAGATCGAACTGCAGTATGAAAACGACCTACTCACGATCCGTGCGCAACATAAAGAAGAGTCCAATGAAGAAAACAAGAAGTATGTCTATCGTTCCCGCTCCATGGCTTCCTATGTGAAGCAAATCCGGTTCACCAACATCGACCCGGCGAAGATCGATGCGAAATTCGATGACGGTGTTCTCAAGGTCACCCTTCCTTCAAGGGACCACATTCTGGAAGAAACGAAACGGATCGAAGTCAAGTAACCCTAAAGGGCGGCGTCATCGCCGCCTTTTTCGTGATTAAACAAGGTCGAAGAGATGAAAACAAGGGTGGAAAATCGATGTCGTTCCCGACGTATTCGACGTGACAGTATGCAAGATTTCTGGAAACGAAGGGATAGAAACACGGATGATGACGTAGAATACGGCATTTTCACTAAAAAATGTTGATACCGCTTTCATTTGTGAAGTGATATAATAAGTTTGACGGAGGACTGATTATGGAAAATAAACTGCAGCTTGATCTCGGTGTCGACAAAATCATCGAATCGTTTGAAGTGCGTTCCGTTCTGGAAGGGAATGCGGCGTTCCGCGCGGCACTGACGAAACCGGATACCCAGAAACTCGAAGAGTATGTAAAATTGATGGATCATTGTAAATCCGGTCCTGAATTCCTCGAAATCAATGTGAAGTTCCACAAAGAATTGTTCAGACTTTCGGATGCCACCACGCATGCCGAACTGGTCGAAATCCTTTGGAATCGGATTCCTCTGGAAAACGTCGCGACCACCCAGGAAGATCGTCTGCGGATCAACGATGAACACAAAGCCATCGTCGAAGCGTTGAAAGACGCGGATGCCAACCGCAGTGAATTGGTCGCGAAACAACACGTCCTGCATGTCATGGCGGATTGTGTCGACCACATCTACGAAATCAAACAATAGTAAGAAAAATAATAAGCAAGATGACGACGGACTTGAAAAAGTCCGTTTTCATTTGGAAGGATATTCCGATAAACAGGGATGATCCGCAATGAATGCGAAACGGATTGCCAAGTGTGTCAAACGAAGATTCTCTCTGTTTTCATTGTGCTATAGTAACGTGGAACCATACTGGAAAGAGGTACGAATGGAAAAAATCGATCTGATCGTCGCGGATCTCGACGGTACCTTATTGGACGCCAAAGGGAAGATCTCGGACGCTACGAAAAAAATGTTGGTTGAATTAAAGAGAAGGGGGATTCCGTTTGCGATCGCGACCGGACGACCGTTCTTCACCGTGAATCCGAAACTCAACGAGTGGGGGATCGAGAATCTGGTCTCCGCTTTGTTCTGTTCCAACGGGAACCACAGTTTCGATTTCATCCACGGAAAAGAAGACCACATCGGATATTTCGACCCGTCGCTGATCGGTGAGATCGTCGAAACCTACAAGCATTTCGATGCCAATCCGACGGCCTATATGGAGGATCACTTCGTCGCGACCAAACACGACGACTTCGTGAAACGGCTGGTCGCCAAAAACAACATGACCGTGGTCTTCGGCGACTTGGTCGAATTGGTTAACCGCCCGATCGAAAAAGTGATCCTGGCGGCGGATTTCGATGTCATCACGCAGATGGAGAGATTCCACGCGGAGAATCCCAGTCCGCATTACCGTGCGTTCCGTTCGCAGAAAGATCTGTTCGAGTTCATGGACCCAAGGGTATCGAAAAGCGCGGCCGTCCAAGCCTTCTGCGATAACCATGGGTTATCGATGGAAAACGTCGTCGCCTTCGGGGATACGGGGAACGATGTGGAAATGGTCAGGGACGCGGGATTGGGTGTCGCGATGGCCAATGCGACGCCGGATGTCCTTAGCGTCGCCAAAGTCATTGCGAAACATCATGACGACAACGGCGTCGCGAGACTCGTTTTCGACTTATTGGGGGAATCGTGGTAGATAATTCCAATGAAATGGAAACGATTTCAACTTTACCTGAAAAGACGTTTCTAAACATCGGTCAAGTATGGTAATACGGAATTTTTTTGACATAATGATAACGTACGGAACCGGCGGTTAGGGTTCCGAAATTTAAAAGGAGAACAAAATGAAACAAATCAAGATCGTTACCATCGGCGGGGGAAGCAGCTACACGCCGGAACTCATCGAAGGATTCATCAATCGTCAGGCACAACTCAACATCAAGGAAATCTGGTTGGTCGACATCGAAGAAGGCAGGGAAAAATTGGAAATCGTCGGAGCGATGGCCAAACGCATGGTCGAAGCCGCAGGATTGCCTTGGGAAGTCCATCTTACCTTGGATCGCCGCGAAGCGCTGAAAGACGCGGATTTCGTTACGACCCAATTCCGTGTCGGATTATTGGATGCACGGATCCGCGATGAAAGAATTCCTTTAAGCCATGGCTTGATCGGACAAGAAACCAACGGAGCCGGCGGAATCTTCAAAGCCTTCCGTACGATCCCCGTCATCCTGGCCATCATCAAGGATATGAAAGAGCTTTGCCCCAACGCGTGGTTGGTCAACTTCACCAATCCCTCGGGCATGGTGACCGAAGCCGCCATCAAGGTCGGCGGTTGGAAGAAGACCATCGGGTTGTGTAACGTTCCGATCGGCTTGGTTAAAATGGCCAACGCCGTCATGGGCGTCGCCGAGGATTCGGAAGAACTGTTTACGAAATTCGCCGGGTTGAACCATTTCCATTGGCACCGCGTTTGGGATAAGGACGGCAACGAAGTCACCGCCCACATCATCGACGAGGTCTACAAACCTGAAAACAAAGGCAAATACGCCGGGGTCAAGAACGTCCGCGACTTGGCGTTCAACTTCGAACAAGTCAGGGATACGGGCTTGCTGCCGTGTTCCTACCACCGTTACTACTACATCACCAACGACATGCTGAAGAGCGAAATGGCTGAATATGCCGAAGGAAAAACGCGTGCCGAAGTCGTGAAGAGAACCGAAGCGGAATTGTTCGAGTTGTACAAAGACCCGGCCCTCAACTACAAGCCGGAACAGTTGACCAAACGTGGTGGAACCCATTACTCCGACGCGGCTTGTGAAGTCGTCGCCTCGATCGTCAACGACAAGCGTACCCAGATGGTGGTCAGTACCCAAAACAACGGTGCGATCTCCGATTTGCCCTACGATTGCGTCGTCGAAGTCTCCGCATTGATCACATCCCACGGCGCCGAAGCGCTGAACTGGGGCTCCTTCCCGCCGGCGACCCGCGGTATCCTGCAGGTTCAAAAGGCGATGGAAGAAGTCGTCATCGACGCGGCGGTAACCGGCGATTACGGGAAAGCACTCCAAGCGTTCACCGTCAATCCTTTGATCCCCTCGGGTGCGATCGCACGCGATCTGCTCAACGAAATGTTGGTCGCAAACAAGAACTACCTCCCGCAATTCAGCGCGAAAATCGCCGAATTGGAAGCGGCCGGCGTAACCTACGTCGCAAAGTAGATAACATAACCGTCAAAACACGACGGTTTTTTCTTGGCTTTTCTTGAATAATTTACCACGCTTAACTCGATCTGAGGGAGCCGGCGACGAATGCATGGTAATGTTTGCCAATGTCTTGGCGGCATCTTGTTTTACACTCCTTGTCCCGATAAAGTGATGCTTACAAAGGAAACGAAAGCCCATGAAAGAAAGATTGATGAATCTCGTTTTACGATCGGCGAAGAAACTCCAGACCCAACGTCACATGGTTTCCATACGCAACGCGTTTTCGACGATGTTGCCGATCATCATCGCAGGGGCGTTTTGCACCTTGATCCTAAACGTCGTCGTATCGACGACTTCGACCGGGATCAGTCTCGCGAAGCTTCCCGGTATGGCTTGGCTATCCCATCTCGCACCGATGTTCAACGCGGCCAACTATGCGACGATGAATTTTTTCGCGATCGGCATCGTTTTCTTGATCGCGATGGAACTGGCGAGGGGCTACGGCATCAAGGACAATGTCGTGTCGATGGTCGCGATCGCGAGTTTCGTCTCGCTCTGTTCCACATCGGCGACGCTTGTCGTCGACGGGGAAATGCATACGATCCTCAACGTCTTACCGCGTCAGTTCACCAATGCGCAAGGCTTGTTCATGGGGATGTTCGCGGCGATCGCATCCACGGAAATCTACTGTCGGTTGGTGAAATCGAAGAAACTGGAAATCACAATGCCAAGCAGCGTGCCGTCCAACGTCGCCCAACCCTTCAACGTCATGTTTCCGGCGATCCTGACGATCTTGACCATCTCCGGATTCGGGATGGTGTTCGAGATGGCGAGTGGACGAACGGTCTACGATGCCATTAACATCTTCATCCAGACGCCGTTGAAAGGGATTCTGACCGGTCTGCCGGGTTATCTTGTCCTGTTCGTCTTGGCGACGCTTCTATGGTCGATCGGCATCAACGGGACCATGGTATTGCGTCCGATCTACGAATCGACGATGCTGGGGGCGTTGGCGGCCAACCTGGACGCCGTGACGGCCGGACTTCCCGCACCCAACATCCTCAACACGACCTTCACCACGGTGTTCACCAGCGGGACGGGGGCGGGGATGACCGGCGGATTGGTCGTCGCCTTGCTTCTGTTTTCAAAACGGGACGACTACAAGACGATCGCGAAACTCTCGCTGGTCCCCGGTTTCTTCAACATCAACGAGACGATGACCTTCGGGTTGCCGATCGTCATGAATCCGATCCTCATCATCCCTTTCGTCCTGGCACCGATCGTGTCGGCGACCTTCGGATATTTCATGACGCTCATCGGCTTCGCGACGCCGATGGTCTACCTGGTTCCCTGGACTACGCCGCCCTTGATCAAATCATGGCTGGCGACGGGTGGACATCTTGGAACAGTCGTCACCGAACTGCTCGCCTACGGTTTGGTCTTCCTGGTGTATCTGCCCTTTGTCTTCATCACCAACCGACAGGTCGAAAGCGAAGAAACCAATGGTACTCGATTCGCCGCCGTTCAATCGTGACGGACGAACTGAATCTTCACAAAACAAGGGGATTCGACCCAAAAGTTTGGAAACCCTTGCCAATCCCTGGGCATTCGATTGTATGTACAAATCATGCAAGGTAAACTACGGATGACGGGGACGCCCGGGGATAAGTCGAAAATCAGACAAAGGTTATCCTAAATTCTAGACGAATCTTACGATGTATGTGCAAAATCCGAAAAACTTGATTACAATAAAAGTAACCGATAAAGGAGTGCGCCATGATCGTAGATCGACTGAAAAACCTTGATAACCTGACGACGCAAGAAGAAGCCGTCGTCGATTACATTCTGAAGAATCCGAGATCGCTTTTGAAGATGAGCATCAACGATTTGGCGTTGGCGAGTTATACGTCGGCGTCGACCGTGGTGCGGCTCTGTAAAAAAGCCGGGACCAAGGGATATGTGGATTTCAAAATGGTCTACATTTCCGAGTATCCCGAATTGATGCGCCTGAATGAAAGCCTGAAGCAGGTCCCCTTTGACAAAACGTCCAACATCGACGATGTCATCCACACCTTGCCTCTGATCTTCAACAAGACCATCGACTACACCAAAAGCATGATCGACCGGGCGACCATCGTCCGGGTCGTCAACCAGATCAAAGGATGCAAGTATCTCAACATCTATGGCGACGGGATCAATTTCGACGTCGCCAACATCGCCGCCTATAAATTCGAGGAAGTCGGGATCAACGCCAAGGCGTATTCAAGCACGCATTGGCAGCACATCGCCAGGCTGGGGATGAACCACATCCCGGCGTTCGCCATCCTCCTATCGCATACCGGCAAAAACCCCAACATCCTCGACGCGGCCAAGCGCCTCAAGGAACATAACATTCCGACCCTGGCGATCTGCGGCAAGTCCGATCGCCGGTTAAGCAGCCTCTGCACGGAAACCCTTCAAATCATGACATCGACCAGTACGCTGGAGATGTCCAATACGCTATTCACCTTATCGACGCTCTATGTCTTCGAGGTCTTGGTGATGGCGATGTACATCCAGAATTTCGAATCGGTCGAGCAGGTCGCAAAGAAACTGTTCGGTTCAAGGGATACCTGGAATTTGGAGGAATGACTTGCTTAAGGAGAACACATGACGCAACACAAAACATTCCCCGAGGGTTTCCTTTGGGGCGGGGCGACGGCCGCCAACCAGGTCGAAGGCGGATGGAACGAAGGCGGAAAGGGGATGTCCGTCTCGGATGTCGCCCGATTCAAGCCGAAACTCAACGTCACCAACTATAAGGCGCACAACGAAGTCACATCCAAGGATATCGAAGCCGCGCGCACTGCGACGGATCTGACCCTTTATGCGAAACGGCGCGGTAGCGACCATTATCACCGCTATAAAGAAGACGTCGCGCTTTTCGCCGAAATGGGCTTCAACGTCTATCGCCTTTCCATCGCGTGGAGCCGGATTTTCCCCAACGGGGACGACCTGGTCCCCAACGAGGAAGGGTTGAAGTTCTACGACGATCTTTTCGACGAACTGCTGAAATACGGGATCGAACCCCTTGTTACGATGAGCCACTATGAACCGCCGCTCAACCTGACCGAAAACTATGACGGCTGGTATAGCCGCGAAGTCATCGGTTTCTTCACCCGTTTCGTCGATACGATCTGCGAGCGTTATAAAAACAAGGTCAAATATTGGCTGACCTTTAACGAAGTCGATTCGATGATCCGTCATCCCTTCACTACGGGGGGGCTGATCGAAGACCGTTTCCCGGAGGGGACCTTCGAACAAGTCATTTTCCAGGCGATGCACCACCAGTTCGTGGCGAGCGCTTTGGCGACCAAGATCTGCCATGAAATCATACCGGGGTCGCAGGTCGGATGCATGCTGACGAAACTGACGTTCTACCCTTATACCTGCGATCCGCAGGATGTCTTGAAGGCACAGCAGGATGCCCGTCATACCTACGCGTACAGCGATACGCAGGTCTTCGGGGAATACCCTGCGTATCTTCTCAGCAAGTTCAAAAACAAAGGCATCGTCATTAAAAAAGAAGATGGCGACGATGATATCATGAAAAATTATCCGGTCGATTTCGTCTCGTTCAGTTATTACTCGTCGACCTGTTCATCGGCCAACCCCGAGAATCTCGACCATACCGACGGGAACACCCTGCGCGGGGTCGCCAACCCTTACATCCCGTCCAGCGACTGGGGATGGCAGATCGATCCGACGGGTTTACGTATCTCGATGGTCGACCTCTACGACCGCTACCGTAAACCATTATTCATCGTCGAGAACGGCCTGGGTGCGGTGGATATGGTCGAAGCGGACGGAAGCATCAACGACGATTACCGGATCGCCTACTTCAAGGCGCATTTGCAGGCGATGTACGACGCGATCACGGAAGACGGTGTCGATCTCATGGGGTATACCTCCTGGGGTTGCATCGACCTGATTTCGGCTTCCACCAACCAAATGTCGAAGCGTTACGGATTCATCCATGTCGATGCGGACGATTTGGGCAACGGGACCTACGACCGAAAGAAGAAAAAGTCGTTTCACTGGTATAAGGAAGTCATTTCGACCAACGGTTCGAGTTTGTTCCAAGAATGAAACAAGGCTCCGGGGATTTCCCGGAGCCTTGTTTGTTTACTCTTTCGCGCTGACATCCTGGATGATCCCGTTGAACAGGATCAACTTGTTCTCCAGATCGACGATGAAGATCTGGTAAGGACGATCCACCGTCATCTCGTAATCCCCGATTTCGATCGAGGTTTCACGGATGTCGATGACCGTGACGGCTGCGGCTTCGGTGCCTTTCTCGTCGATCATCAGTCGCGCCTTATGCAAGACCTCGGCGATGTAGAGGTCGCCGTCTTCGCTCAGTTCCGAGAAATCCGCCACCCCGCCGGTAAAGGCATCGCTCAAGCCCATTGCGATCAACTTGTCGTTGAGGATCTCCTTGGTCGCAAGGTCGACTTTGGGTAGTTTCAAGGTGACGGATGCGGACTGCATGTCGTCCAACAGCCGGTTCAGCATGTCGCTTGTCGTAATCGGCGCGGTTTCATCCTTGCCCAATACGACGACCATCCCGGTCTTGTTTCCTTTGTAGGGAAGCAAGATCGCCTGCATCGCATCGTCTTCATAGTAGTTGAACGAACTCGTTTGGTTCATATACGAGACGGTCACATCGGTTTTGCCATGGAAAATCCCGTCTTTCGTTTCCGCCTTGTCGAATTGATTCAGCCAATCCGCTTTGAAATAGATCGTGTTGATCAAAAACATGACGGTGCTGGGATCGATCTTATCCAAGGTTTTCTTGATCAGGTTGTTGGTGTTCTTTTCGACCCATCCGTTGATCTCATCCAACGCGCTGTCTTTGGCGAAATCCATCGCCGCGATCATCGCACCGAAATAGTCTTGATTGCGCTGTAGGAACGCCGGTTTCACCTTGTCCTTGAAGTCCTCCCTCATCCAGAGGCTATTGGCCAGTTTGATGATGACGGGGTCCTGGACATTCAGGTTTCCTTGAAGCGCCCGCAATTGATCGAACCATCCGGCTTGGTCGATGTTCGCCGGGATCAGCAGGTCCGCGAATTGTTTGTAGGTGTTGCCGGCTGTTCCGTGGGAAGCCATGGCCAGGGCGACGTAGATGCTCAGGGACGACATGAATACGTTCTTGTCGCTGGATTCATCCTGGATCAGAAACGCCAGGTCGTTGATGTTCTGGACCAAGCCCGCATCCAGGATCGCCGCTTCCTTCAATGAAAGCGAACCGGTGGTATTCGATAGTTTGTGGATCGATGATGTCGTACATGCACTCAGCAACATCGCCGAGCACATAAAAGACAGGATTTGCTTTTTCATGATGCCACCTCCAAAGATAGGATAGCACATTCCATGTTAAGTGAAGCTTAAGATGTTCATGAACGGCGATGCAGCGTTGCCAAATCCAAAAGCGGGGGGTACAATAAGATGGAATGTGAGGGAAAATCATGGAAAACCTAGTCGAATTACTTAAAGCGCTGATCTTGGGGGTCGTCCAGGGCATCACCGAATGGTTACCGGTCAGTTCGACCGGACATTTGATCTTGGCCGAAAACTGGATGCCGTTCACCTTATCGGAAACGTTTGTCGAGACCTTCTTCGTCCTCATCCAGGTCGGATCGATCTTCGCGGTCATCTTGCTGTTCTTTACTAAGTTGAATCCGTTTAGCCCCAAGAAAAACGAAACGCAGAAAAGAGACACGTTGGTCTTGTGGTCCAAGATCGTCGTGGCTTCGATTCCGGCCGGGATCATCGGGATTCTGTTCGACGATCTGATCGATGAAGTGCTTTACACGCCCTTGGTCGTCGCGTCGATGCTTGTGGTCTATGCGATCGCCATCCTTTGGGTGGAGCGCAGAGGGAAGAAACCGGGGATTTCCACCTTGAATCAAGTCAGCTATCAAACGGCTGCGCTCATCGGTTTGTTTCAGGTGTTGGCCTTGGTACCGGGAACATCGCGTAGCGGTGCGACCATCCTTGGCGGGATCCTACTTGGCGCTTCGCGCGTCGTCGCATCCGAATTCTCGTTCTTCATGGCGATCCCCGTCATGCTTGGGGCGGGAGGCTTGAAACTGATCAAAGCCGGATTCGACTTCGCACCGATCGAATGGGCGGCTTTGGCCACCGGCTTCATCACGGCTTTCGTCGTCTCGCTCTTCGCCATCCGTTTCCTGATGAACTATATCCGCAACCATGACTTCACCGTCTTCGCGTACTATCGGATCGCTCTGGCGGCGCTGGTTCTGACGCTGCTGTTCATCTGATGATCTTCTACTTCACCGGGAGCGGCAACTCCCTATCCGTCGCCTCGCAACTCATCCGCGACGAACCCTTGGTGTCGATCGTCGATGCGATGCGTGATCGGAAGTACACTTTCGACCCCGGCGAATCCGTCGGGATCGTGTTTCCGATTTATTTCTACACCTTACCGACGGTCGTGGAAACGTTTCTTGAGAAACTGCGTTTCTCTTATCCTCCCGACTATGTCTATGCGGTCGCGACCTGCGGCGGGACGACCGGGGCGGCGATGGAGAAGGCTCGCCGGATCCTGAGTCGAAAGGGAGTCCGTCTTTCCGCTTCCTTTTCCGTCTTGATGCCGGACAACTACATCCTGCTCTACAACCCGCCAACCGAAGAACAAGTGAAACTACGGTTAATCCATTCGAAAACCACGATCGGCGACATCAGGCGATTGGTTCGATCCCAGGAAAGAGGGGATTTCAATCTTCTCAAAGGACCCTTACCCCACGTCGTTTCGCTTACCGCGTCGACCCTTTACCGGTTCAGCCGTGGAACCGTCAAGTTCAACGTGGACGACACCTGCATCTCCTGCGGCTTATGTGAGGAAGTCTGTCCGACACGGACGATTGCGATGGGCGAAAAGAAGCCGAAATGGGTCAATCCGACCTGTTCCCACTGTCTCGCCTGCATCCACCGCTGTCCGGTTGAAGCCATCCAATACGGTCAAGGGACGCGCAACCGAAGAAGGTACCAAAACCCTGAAGCGAAATTCTAAAAAAGACCCGTTCGATTTCCAGAAATGGAATCCGTACGGGTTGTTTTTCTATAATTCTTCTAGAGATAGGAAGCCATCTTGAGGAAACGTGCCTCTTGGTAATGATAGGTCCCCCGATTGAAATAAGCGATTTCACCTTTGCGGTTCATCCCGAAGTTTTCCGTCCTGAATCCCGGGTCGCCTTCGTTGAGTTCCAACAAATCCGCTTCATATTTCGTCAACTTCACGGCCCGCAAGACATAGTCGTTGAAGGTCATCTTCATGCCGGGTTGCGTCCGGAAGTAACTGAGGATTGAAGTCGATACGATTTTCTCCGTCAAATGGATCAAGTCTTTCCGGTAGTACATCCTTTCCAGGCTATAGGGTTTCTTGTCGATGAGACGTAAACGTTCGATGTAGTAGAGGATGCTTCCGACAGGAATCTCCAGTTTTTCCGCCAGATCGTCGTCGGCAGGGATTTCGATGAATGAAATCAGATGCGTCGAGACGTCGCGCGGAGCGAAATCATGGGTCAAGCCGCCGATGTTTTCAAGATTGATGCATCCATCCATCAGATGTTTGCGAAGGAAGATCCCTTTGCCTTGGACCGGGTAGCAATACCCTTTACGGATCAGCATGTCGATGGCGCGTCGAACGGTATTGCGGCTGACGTTGTACAGTTGGATGTATTCGTCTTCCGTCAAGAGCTTGCGGGTGTCGCGGAATTTCCCGGCTTTGATGTCTTTCTCCATTTCATGGAAGATCTCTATGTATTTCGATTCCATCGAACGCCCCCTTTCTAGAGGAAGGATGCCATTTTCAAACTCCGTATTTTCTGATAATGATAGACGGTTCTCCCATAATGGACGACCTTGCCTTTACGATCCATCCCGAGATTCTCGAATTGGAACCCCGGATCCCCCTCGCAAAGGGAGAGTAAATCCGC